>ENA-OPEV01000013-OPEV01000013.1-human-gut-metagenome-genome-assembly--contig:-NODE-13-length-107483-cov-3.623087_pt1 | contig 107483 bp, 150 predicted proteins | sample MGYA00241637_ERZ501537 | MGnify/ENA primary metagenome ERZ501537 (study PRJEB25962, sample SAMEA1972159) | human gut metagenome | biome: human gut; feature: human-associated habitat; material: faeces...
AGACAATGAATGCGATCGAAAGTGGGGAATACAATCCAACGATTAAGCTTTGTCGAAAGATTTGTCGTCTTTTAGAAAAAGGTTTAGATGATTTATTTTGGGAGGATGAAGAAAATGAAAAGTAATTTAGATGAACGCCAAGAATTGAAATTATTAAAAATTCAACACTATGGTTGTTGGCTTGCTTTTTGGGGATTGCTTGCTGATATACTTATTCAAATGATTCTTGGAAATATGGTGTTTAAGAATTTCATCGGAGAAGTTATTGTTTTTATGTCTTTGGTGATTTATCTTGTAGTTGCTAGCCTTAAAGAAGGTATTTGGGATAGAAAATACAAACCAAATTTAAAAACAAACCTACTTTTTAGTACGATAGGAGCACTTGTTGAAGGAATTGTTTTCTTTATTATTTCTTATCGAGATTATCAAAATTTAAAAGGTTCTATAGGTATTATGATTTTGATATTTTTTATGATGGAAATTGTATGTATGATTTTATTTACGGTTGCAGGTAAAATTTATAAAAAAAGAGTTCATCAGCTTGAAGATTCAAATGAGGAATAAAAAAAGAAATGAGAAAAATTTTCCCATTTCTTTCTTTTTTTCTATCTTTATATTACCACAAAATGGGCATTTTTTCAAGGCTGGTCATTTTTGTCAAAGTCCTGTATTAAATATATGGAGGTAATTTTATAGAACAAAATATAACAGCATTAGTGAGCTTATTTGCAAGAGCGTATCATCAAAAAAAAGGAAGGGTATTAAAATTTTTGATGATCCTCTTTCAATAAAATTAATTACAAAAAAAGAATATGAAATGATTGGGTTAAATATGTCACAAGGCATTTCATTTTTTAATCCTACTTTTAAAGGAAGTAAGGAAGAAGCATTATCAAACCTTGAAACCTTTACTTCAAAATGGAAAAGAAAATATCCTAGAGTAATTGATATTTTAGATAAAAATACGCATCTATTAACGTATTTTGATTATCCAAAGGAAGTAAGACATAGTATTTATTCAACGAATCTGATTGAAGGTTTCAACAAGCAACTTAAGAAGAAATTTAAGTTGAAGGAACAGTTTCCAACCGAAACATCAATGGAAAAATACTTAGTATCACAATTCAATCAATTTAATAGATAACAACTAACCTTATCTACTGAAAACTTAATTTACAGGAAATAAGAATTTACACAAGATTCTTGACACTATCGATAGAATATCCAAATTGAATTAAAGTATATATATTTATATAAAGTTTATAGTCTAAAAAGTTGATAATACATCACTAAAAGAGAGAGCTGCACTTAATATTTTATTAATAAAATATTAAGTGCTTTTTTGTGAATGTGAAAATAAATTTTATGTTTCTTTTTTTTATAACGTTTATTTGTAATCTTTTTACAAATAAACGTTATAAGTAGAATAAGAAATGAATTAAATATAAAATAAAAGTAAGGATTAAAAATAATTAAAGGAGAGATAATGAATATGAAAAAAATTATGTTAGTATGTTCAGCTGGTATGTCAACAAGTTTATTAGTGACAAAAATGGAACAATCTGCAAAAAAATTAGGGGATGAAGTAGAAATTTTTGCATTACCAATGTCTGATGGAATGAGTAGAATTCCTACTGTTGATTGTGTTTTACTTGGTCCACAAGTAAGATTTAATTTAGGTAAAATCAAAGAAGAAGCTGATAAAGTAAATCCTGGTCTTCCTGTTGAAGTTATTGATATGAAAGATTATGGTATGATGAACGGGGAAAAAGTTTACGCACATGCTAAAAAATTAATGGGTGCATAATTATTTTAATACACAGAGAATCATAAGTGGTTCTCTTTTTTTATGGCGAAAACTGCTATTTTTCCATAAGTGTTGTAATTAATGATAAGAAACAAACACACGTAAATTATCAAAAAAACTATATTATATTTATGTAACATATTCGCATATAAATATAACATAGTTTTTTACTATAATAAATTATTTAGAAAAGTAGACATGTTTTCTTATTAGGATGACTTCGCAATATGTCAATTTCATTTATATCCCTTATCTCTTAAACCTATTGATATTACTAGTGTTTGGAGGTATTTATATAGTTATAAAAAGTATATAAGTTTCTAAAGATAAGAGGGATACTTTTTAGCTAAAATTATTAAGTTGATATGTTGTTTTAAGCTGTTGTAAATTTAATCATTATAAGGGTATTAGCATATGTATATTAGAATAATTCTACGTTTCCCATTTTACGGAAACCTTTTCTTTGAAATAATATTATCGTTGTTTAAATAAAAATGCTACTAAATATTCTGTATAGAAAAATTTATATTTAGAAATTATACATATAGAATTGTCCAAATTAATAAAAATAATAGGTGTTTTTAATCAATTTTTAAAATTCATAAACAATTTATTTTTAATTAATGGAAATTTATCATTATGCAGATTTGTTAGTGTTAATATATTTTTAACAGAGTTGTAAGGGGTATGATAATTATGGGCACAGTAAAATTAATAGATATCTTAAAAATCATTAATAGAGATAATTCAATAATAATTAAAGATAATGGCAATGTGGTTTTTGAAGGTATGGTTAAAGATTCTGTAGAGGTTCTTAATAATATGTATAACAAATCTAACGGAGTATGGACCGATAATTATATATTAAATCATTCAAAGAATCTGATATTAATAACATAACAGAAATTGAAATTACAGAAAAAAACTTATAGCATCTAAGAGTAGAAAATCTATAAGTCTTTGATATGTTATATATATTAATTTAAGTACTGTATTTTGCAAGAATATTCATTCTTGCGTTTTACGCTTTTATGATAAAAGCTTACTTACCTTCATTGAGTATATGCCACTCGCCGTCCAAAGCATAACACGAAAAACCAGTATCATCATTTGAAAAATAGATTGGGACTCCGTTTCTATTTACAATTTCTAAACAGGAATTCGTGTATGAAATTTTATTTAAAAAGTCGCGACTATCATCGCTATTTAAAAAAGAAGAATCCCCTTTGTTTTTTGCAAATAAATTTCCGGAACGGTTTAAATTTATGCTTTTTTCTGAATCCACATCATAATCAGCTTCTGCAAAATACAACCTGTTAGAGTATGAAATTACATGTAATGCCGGTCTAGCATAGCTTGCAAAACTATAGGTACGAACCTGATATTCAATATTATAACCAACTAGCTCACCACGATTGTATGAATATTTGTCACTACATGTTTGTTTGATTGAAGTTATTCCAAATCGATTAAGACCTAATTTCTTTGCGATTTCTTTACTAGGGTCCGCTCCGTTTAATGTGTTGTCAAAACTTTCATCAAATTTATTAATCGCCTTCGCATAAGCATTACCAACAATACTTGCAACCCCAAAACCATTAACTTTACCTGTGACTTCATCCAATCCTTTAACACTACCAACAATTAAAAGTAATACAGCAATAACAATTACGATAATTGCTACGGATCCATATTCTTCGAAAAATTTTTTCATATATTAAGATATAAAATTTCCTTTCTTAAGATTTTACTCATAAAAAAGAATCCACTATACCTGCATGATACAAAAATCTTCGGGGGGGATATAGATTATATAACTTTTAGGACTAATTTCAAGAATAAAAATCCCGTTCATTGAAAAATTAAAATAAAAGAATAAAATATAAGAGGAGTAAAAAGATTGCTCTGATTAGTTTATCGTATTACATAGAAAAGTAATCACAAACTTTCCAGGCTGGTGATTACTTTTTTTCTTTTCAATCTTTTAAACGTTTTAAACTTTTTAAAAATAAGAAAATAAAAACGACCTGCTTATTTTCCTGTTTTCAAAATTTCTAATTTGTGGTAAAATTAATTTGCTGATGGCAAAAAACTAGTGTATTTAGCACTAGGATAGTTATCGTTTAAAATTAATTAAATCAAATTTGCGTCTAGTTTAAACAGCGCGAATATGACAGAAAAACTATATTAGAAAATAATTTATCAATCCAAAATTTTGAAGTGTAGAATATATTATTGCCGTTAGCAAAAAGGACATTAAGTTGTCCTTTTTATTTTTGCACCTTTTTCTAATTTTTAACTTTTTGTTTTACATCCTTCTTACTATTCTACTTAAATTCATATTCTTTTAAATTAATGATATTACAAAGACAGTAACATTTGACATTCCGGAAATATACAGATTAAGTCATACTATTGATGATAAATCATTAAAATATTTTGATGAAGAAACAAATATATTTAATCCAATTAGCATAAAAGATGGTGACAAGTTTAGAGCAGACCACAAAAAAGATGCTGAACAACAAGATATAGAAGATGGCGTATTAGATTATGTACATACTAAAACACAAGAAAAAATGGAAATGATTGTTCGTGCAAAATTCGATACTTATAAAGATTATAAAGTAAAATGTAATTTTACAAAACAAGATACCATCAAAGATAAACCAAAAACAAACTTTGCAGGGAAAACAATTAAAGAATAGAAAAAATAGCAGATAATTTCGTCTGCTATTTCTTTTTCGTGATTATATTATTCAACATACGGTGTTGCTTTTGAACCTTCTTCAAGTTTAATGTTTGATATTCTTACTGTGTCCATATCATAATCTCCGTTTTCAGCATCATATCTATTGGAATATACCAAGAGTTCGTAAGTGCTTGAAATTTCAGATGGGGTCGTGAAAGTTTTTGAATAATATTTTTTTACATTTTTAGTTTTAAAATTTGTTGCAAATAAATACCTATTTCTGATTATTCCACTCTAGTTGATCACTCATTCCGATTAGGTTGACCAACTATTCCGATGCACCTGACCATCTAAAAATCCTGACTGTATAATACCAGCCAGGACATATTTTTATCTGCTTCTCATTGACTTGTCACCTTTGATTTTTATTGTTTGTGATTTTGATACAATTCTATCCAATATAGCGTCAGCTAATGCACCTCCGCCAAGTTTACTGTGCCATCCTGCAACATCAAATTGAGAACATAGAATCGTTGAATGTACTCGATATCTTTTTTCTAATACTTCTAGAATATCTTGTTGTTCAATGTTGTTTGTCGTTACCAACAACCATTCGTCCAATATCAAAAGATCACATCTTTCATACTGTCTTATTTTATTTCTGTAAGTTCCTTATTTGTCCAAATCAACATTTCTTTATCTTCAATCTTAACTTTTATTATCAACAGTTCAAAAAAGAAATTGATAATTATTATAATAGTTTGGACTCGAAGCTATACAGAAATGAAGAAGCTGAAAAATCATTAAACAATATTAAGTATTATATTAGAACAAAATTAGAAATGGATGAATTGAAATTACACATGGATGATAATTCTATAAGTAATTTAATTTCTGAATATTCATCACTACAATTTTACAAAGACAATTATGAAAAAATAAGAAGAGAAATGGAACAATGGAACAATGGAAAAATAAAGAAATAAAACTTTAAACGAATATCTTAAGGCATTAAATATCGATATTAATGAATTGACTAATTATGAATTAGAAAGTTTAGAAAAAACAAATGAATATTATAATGATAAATTATCAGAATTAGAAGAATTTACGAAAAAGGTAAATTTTAATGGTATTTCTACTTCAAAAGTATTATCTGATGTTGGACTAGGTAAAAATGTTGCAAACACACATCCATGCATTGATAAATTCATTAACAAAAGAAACAAGGAACACAAAACGATTCTTAATGATTTTATCTACTATAAAACCAACAAAATCACTGAATTAGCAAGAGAAAACAAACTATTAAAAAATCATGATGTAGAACACATGTTATTAAAAACAGAATACGAACAATTACAAAAGCAATATAATGATTCACTTAAAGAAATCAAAAGATTACAAGGACTAGTTGTTAAGTACCAAAATGCAAATAGAAGTAAAAACAGTGCGTCATTAAACTAGATTACTAGAATGTTTTAATTGTTTATATGATGTTATAAAAATATAAAAAGATGCAGTATTTTCAAAATAATTAAGGGATAAATCTCAACTGTTTTGAATGCTGCATCTATACATTTTAATTTTTATAAATATAAGAAATGTGTTGTGTTTTCTTATGTTTTTAAGATAAATTTAAGATTTTTTTACATAAAACGCATTATGAATTCCTAAGATTTATCCCTCAGTTAAAGTTATACCACTTATGAGGGGCAATCGGTGGAACACTATACTGGGACTAGTGTTTGAGGCAAAGGGATAAAAATGGATACTTTATACTTCGCATAATGTATATTATGTAAATTTTATGTATTTTGAATTACATAGATTGTTGATATGACAAATGGAATAAGTGTTACTATAAATGTGCTTATAAATATAGTTTTATTGGTTTTGTTGATATTTTTAAGAATTGCAACACAACTCGATAAGTATAACAATAAATTTATAATATAAAATAGAATAATGATTATACTTATCTTTGTTTGTAATGCAAAAATGAATAGTAATACTGCAATAAAATCTGCAGCTAAAGCTGTAGTAATTATTTTTTTATTATTTGAATCCATTTTATTTCAATTTGGATAAAATGGATTTCCCAATTCCATTATATTTAACATCAAAATTATCACATATCGTAGCACCAATAATACCAAATGTATTTTCTTCATTTAATTGTTTATGATCTTTAAATTGTTTAGAATAAATGACTAATGGTACTTGTTCTCGAGTGTGATCTGTTCCTTTATATGTTGGATCATTACCATGATCAGCAGTAACCATAAGTAAATCATCATCTTTTAATTCATCAATAAGTATTTTTAATTGATTATCAAATGATTCAATTGCTTGACCATAACCAATTGAATTTCTACGATGTCCATACATTGCATCAAAATCTACTAAATTAATAAATGCAAGTCCATTAAAATCTTCATTTTTAGCAAGTTCAATGGTTTTATTCATTCCGTCTTCATTACTAACAGTTCTAATCTTTTTAGTAATTCCTTGATCAACAAAAATATCAGGTATCTTACCAACACCAATCACATCAAAATTATTTTCTTTTAAATCATCTAAAGCTGTTTTAGCAAATGGAGCAAGAGCATAATCATGTCTATTTCCAGTACGAGTAAATTGGCCTTCCCCACTACCTATATATGGACGGGCAATAACTCTACCTACTTTCCAACGATCATCCATAGCAATTTCTCTAGCAATTTCACATGCTTTATAAAGCTCATCTAATGGAATAATATCTTCATGCGCAGCAATTTGAAATACAGAATCAGCAGAAGTATAAACAATCCAGTCTCCAGTTTTCAATTGATGTTCACCATACATATCTAATATTTTTGTACCACTACATGCTATATTTCCAACACATTTACGTCCTGTTTTTTCTTCAAATAATTTAATAAATTCATCTGGGAATCCTGTATCAGTAAAAGTAATGAAAGGTTTTACTGTTTTTAATCCCATCATTTCCCAATGTCCAGTCATTGTATCTTTTCCATTCGATACTTCATTCAATTTCATTACATAGGCTTTTGGATATGAAATTTTATTAATTCCTTTAAAATCACCAAGTAAACCAAAGCCTAGCTTTTCTAATGTAGGTACATTTAAACCATCACATTTTTCACAAATATGTTGAACAGTATTTGTTCCCAAATCATCATATTTATCGGCATCTTTAGCATTTCCAATACCCATAGAATCACATACAATAACAAATATTCTTTTATAGTTCATTTTTATCGCTCTCCTTTTCAATGTTTTTATGACTTCTTAAATGAAATTTATTATAATCTTCTATCATTTTTTCATTTGATACGTGTGTATAGATTGTCGTTGTTGAAATATCACTATGTCCTAATAATTCTTGTATTGACCTTAAATCTGCACCATTTTCAAATAAATGAGTGGCAAATGTATGACGTAACGTATGAGGTGATATTTTTTTTTGAATAGAAGTTTTTTTTACTTCTTTTTGTAATATTGCATAAAAATCTTCTCTAGAAACTTTTTTTAAATGGTTATTAAAAAAAAGCAAATCAACATCTTTAAAATCCAATTTAGGATTTCTATAATCATAAATATATTTTCCCATAATTTTACAAACATAATCAGTTAAAGGAATAAGTCTTTCTTTGTCACCTTTTCCAATAACATTTAAGTATTTCATTTTCAAATTCAATTGATAGATCGTTAATGAAACAAGTTCTGATACACGTATTCCTGTTGCATAAAGCAATTCAAGCATTGCTCTATTTCTTGCGGAAATAAAATCATTCATTTCTATACTATTTAAAAGTATGTTTACTTCTTGTTTGCTAAGCACTGTTGGGAGCTTTTTTTGAGATTTTGGTAAATCAAAAGATTCCATAGGGTTACGTTCAATAATTTCTTCTTTTAATAGATATTTATAAAATGATCTTAATGAAACCATTTTTCTTGAGACGGTTGATGCAGATAAATGAGACAATGTTTTTAAATAAAAGCGGATATGTTCTTTGTGAATATCATCAATCTGATCAATTTGATGGTTTGCTTCTATATAATTAAAAAAAGCTTGTACATCTCTTATATAGTTTTCTATCGTACGTTCACTTGCATTTTTTTCTACAATCAAATATTGTTTAAATTCTAAAAGAGCATCTTTATTTTTCATTTAATCACCAAACATATTATAACATGTTGAATTGTTTTAATAAAATTATAAAATATATATTTTTATGAAACATGATAAAAATAGACATAAAACAACAATTATTAAATAGTTGAGCATATAATTTATTAAGAATTTTAATCTGAAGTTATCTTTTTGAATAAAAGTAAGCTTAAATGACTGTAAAGATAAATATGTTCCCATATACGATAAAATATAGCTTATTAGAAGTTCTAAAATAATTTGAGGAATAATGACAGCTATTATACTGTAAAACGTCTGAGATGAAAAATTTATACTTTTTAAAGAAAAAATAATACAACTTATACGATAGATTAATGAAAGTGAAATGATGGGTGCACCTATAAAACTGGTTGCAGAAAGAAAAACAATAACTATGTACACAGAGGTACAAAGTAAATAAGAATTAATAGGAACGGCTTTTGCATAAATCAATGTATAAAAAAGATGAGAAATGTTTATGTTTTTTCGTGTCATAAAAAAAACACATAGAAAAAAAATTGAATAGACAACATTAATGCATAAGTATTGATGTAAATATAATCTATTTTTACGAAAGAAAAAAGATATCATATAATTCCTCCCTACTGAAATATATGATATCTAATGTGAGTTATTCTTTTTTATTTAATAGCTGAGCTGCTGTCATCAATTTATAGTTGCTTTTATGATTTACATTTTTGATAAAATCTTCAATATGATTATTTGAAGATTTATGTTTAATATCTTCAAATAAATTCATTTGTTTTAAATATTTTGTTTGATTGATCGTATTATTCAATGAAACACCTAATAAACGAACAGGACGACCATCAAAGTTATTATCAAACAAGTATTTAACTGTGGAAATAATGGTTTCATACTCATTGGTATAATCGTTAATGAGTGTTTGTCTTGATACTGTTTCAAATCTTGAATATTTGAGTGTTATACCTATAGAGTTTGAAATAAGATTCTTATCTTTTGCTCTTTTAGAAACTTTCATTGTTAATTCTTTTAATGTGTCATTTAATACAACAACATCTGCTGTATCAAATTGTAGAGTGGTTGAATGTCCTACAGATTTTAATTCGCCTTTTTGATAGTTTACTTTACTTGTATCAATTCCATTAGCTTTTCTATAAAGCAATAAAGCATTTTTACCAATAATTTGCCTTAGTTTATTGTAATTATCATAATTAGCAACATCCCCAATCGTTAAAATACCAACTTCTTTTAATCGAGGTGCTGTTTTTTTACCAACCCCAAACATATCTGAAATATCAAGAGGCCACATTAATTCTTTATAATTGTGTCGATTTAAAACAGTGATTCCCATAGGCTTTTTCATATCGCTAGCCATTTTGGCCATAAATTTATTTGGAGAAATTCCAATAGAACATTTAAGTTTTAACTGTTCATAGACTTCATTTTGAATTTGTTTTGCTAGTAAAACAGGATTACTTGGATGTTTTGAAAAATAATCAGAAAAATCAACATAACATTCATCAATACTGGCAACTTCTAAAATAGAACTATAACTTCGTATAATTTCAAAAAAGCTTTGCGATAAATTTCTATACAAAGTAAAATTAACAGGCTTTATAACTAAATTTTTGCAAAGCTGTTTTGCTTGAAATAATGGCATAGCTGAATGAATACCATATTTTCTTGCCTCATAAGAGGCTGTTGAAACAATCGCTCTTCGACTATTTCCAGATATAACAAGTGGTTTTCCTTCCAATGTTGGATCGACAGAAACTTCAGCACTTGCATAAAAGGCATTTAAATCAATATGAAATATAATTTGCATTTAATCACCTCTTATGCATATTGTAACATATTTATGATTAAAAATAACGTTCTTTATGTGCTAACGCTGTTTTATGTGCTAGACGAAGTTTATCAGCAATCATTGCAATAAATTCAGAATTTGTTGGCTTTGATTTAGAAGCAGATACTGTATAACCAAAAATATCATCAATGGCTTCAGTATTACCTCGGTTCCAAGCAACTTCAATAGCATGTCTGATTGCACGTTCAACGCGTGATGAAGTGGTATTATAACTTCTTGCTATTTCAGGATAGAGCACTTTTGTAACTTGTCCTAATATATCAATGTTATAATAAGTTGTCATGATTGCACTTCTTAAATACATATATCCTTTGATATGTGCAGGAATACCAACTTCATGTAAAATCTCTGTAATCTCATTTTCAATTTTGATCTTTTGAATTTTTTTATCTTCGTTTTTCTTATCGACTTCTAGCTCTGCTTTATTATTTAAAACCTTTTTTAAAACATCCATAAAGTAGTCAAAGTCGACAGGTATTTTGAAGCAGTAGCTCACATTTAATTTTTCAAGAGTACTACTTATTAAAGGGCTTGTGAAACTTGTAAGGCATATTGCGTGTTGAAAAGCATCTTTATTAATTTCATTTACTTTTTCAAGAACGCCAATACCATCAATATCCGATAGCATTAAATCGACGATTACTAAATCACATTTGTTTGTTTCAAAAAAAGTAATAGCATCGACGGCATGAGTTGCAGTTCCAATAATTTGGTAATTTTGTACTTTATTTATTTGCTTTGTAATTTTATCTAACAACTCACGATTTTCTTCAATAATATAAATTCTACTTTTATCCATGATTACCTCCCTATTCACCTACCAACACGTTTATTATATAAATTATTACAATTTATGTTTAGTTTTTATAAAAAATTTTTTTCATTTTTATTAATTTACTTATTTAGTTTTAGTGAAATACTAAAAATATCTACATATTTTTTTAAATATGCATTACAAATGTCGAATTTCGTAAAAAAGAGATGATAAAAACATCTCTTTTTACGAATTATTTATCATCCATTGGATAAACATTCCATATCCTTGCAAATTATTCTGTGAACTTGCATGTGTTATACAACCAATTAATTTATTATTTTGTATAATTGGTGAACCACTCATTCCTTGAACTATTCCATTGGTTAAATCAATAACATCTTGATCAATAAGTGTAAAATGAATGCCTTTTTCAGCTGGTTGATCTTGTTTTATAATCTGATCAATACGTATTTTACACTTTTTAATCTCATTATTTTTTAGAACCGTTAAAAAATAAGCATCTCCTGTTTTTATTTCTTCTTGTGATGCTGTTTGATATACATTATTTTTAGGTAAAGAGCCTACTGTTCCAAAGACACCATAATCATTATTTTTTTCAATTTTTCCAAGACTAGAATTTTGAATATTTCCAATTTTTTGTCCAATTTCTAAATTTGAACTTTTTTTAATAGAACTAATAGGCGCTTCATAAATATTACCTTGTTCAATAATATTTTCATTATCATTTAAACAATGCCCTAAACTTGCAAATTCATTTGTATCCATTCGATAGTAAGTAACTGTACCAATTCCTTTTGTACTATCTTTAACATAGAGACCCGTACTAAATTCATCCCCTTTTTTATAGATATCCATTTGAATTGGTATTTGTTTACCTTCTCTTTCAACTATAAAATGAACTGTATTTGTTGAAAGTGCTTTTATGCTATTTGTGAGTTCTTCAATTGATGTTACTTTTTGATTTTCTACTTCAATGATTAAATCATTAATTTTAAAATAACGAGATGGATCAATTATTTGTTGATTTACTTCAATATCATAAAAACCTGTGATACAAATAGCATCATAATTTAAAACAATACCTATTGATTCTCCACCAATCATCACATCAAGACCATAAATTTGAGTGATACACATTATGGATAATAAACATATAACGAGGGAAATTGTAAGCTTTTTAAAAAGCATAGATACCTCCTGTAGTCAATAGACTACATTTGAGTTTGGCATCTATGCTTTTTATTATACATTATTTTTTTTAAGTTGTTTTGCATGAGCTATGGATTGTTCAGTAATTTCTTTACCAGAGATCATTTTAGCAAGTTCGATAATACTGTCTTCATCACTTAAAATAGTTATTTTAACATTTGTATCATTGCTTTTTAATTGCTTACTTATTTGAAGATGATGATTAGCAAAACAAGCAACCTGGGCTAAATGTGTAATACAAATTACTTGTTGATTTTTTGAAATTTCTTTCATGATTTTTCCAATGCTTTCAGCAACTTTACCACTTACACCAGTATCAGCTTCATCAAATATAATTGTATTATTTTCATTATGCTGACATGCTGTTTTAATAGCAAGCATAATACGTGATAATTCTCCTCCTGAAGCAATTTTTTGTAACGGTTTAGCAACTTGCCCTACATTTGTAGAAACAACAATACAAACAGAATCCATACCGTTTTCTGTTAAATTTGTTTTTTCAAATTGAAATTTAAAATCAACCTGAGGTAAATAAAGATCTTTTAAGATCTCTTTTACTTCATTTTCTAATATAAGAGCATTTTCTTGACGTAATTTTGAAATATCTAAAGCAATTTTAAATGCATTTTCTTGATTAGTTTTAAGTTTGCTTTCAAGAGTTGAAATAACACTCTCTCTGTTTTCAAAATATTGTATTTTTTTATCAAGTTCAGCTCTAAAATCTAATATATTTTCTATACTTGCCCCGTATTTGCGTTTTAATTTATTAAGTTTAAAATAAGTATCTTGAACCTCATTATATCGTTCTTCGCTAAAGTTTGATAATTGAAGATAATCATAGATATCATCATTAATTCCTTCAATAGAATAATAAGCATCATATAATTGATCATGAAGGTCTTGTATTTTAGAACTATCTATAGATGCAAGTTCATTTAACCCATCTTTAAATAAAGACATCATTCCTTTAGAAGAATCCATAATATTTTTATACTGTGAAATATGTTTAGCATTTTTTTCAAAATTATTTAATTCATTTCTTTCTTTAATAAATTCCTCTTCATCAAAATCATCTAAATGAAGTTCATCAATTTCGTTTTTTTGTGAGAGATAAAAATCATATTGTTCATCTGATAATTCTTCATTTTTTAGCTGTTTATACTCTTTTTCTAGCTTTTTGTATTGATTAAAATTATTAAAATATTTTTCTTTTAAAATACTTAATTTTTTTCCACAATAATCATCTAAAACTTGTAAATGATAAGATTGCTTAAATAATTGGTGTGTTTCAAATTGTGAATGAATATCCACAAGATTTGACATAACTGTTTTCAATAACATTTGGGTTGTTGAACGATAATTAATTTTAATGCTTGATTTCCCATCCTTTGTAATCTTTTTAGAAACAATAAGTTGTGTATCACTTGGTATATGCATTTCATCTAGAAGTGTATTTATTTTTTCATTAGAAGTAAACACACCTTCAATATAGGCATAATCTCGATTTTCTTTAACGAAGTTTGGTTGCGTTCTTTGACCTAAAAGTTGTCCAATGGCATCAATAATAATTGATTTCCCGGCACCAGTTTCACCAGTTAATACAGTCATTCCTGAATGAAAATCAATTTGAATTTGGTTAATAATTGCAAAATTTTCAATGTACAAACTTTCAAGCATAAATTACACCTCCATTATCCTTTAAAACAATCATGTGCTTCTTGTACGACTTGTTCTACTTGAAGTAAAGAATTTGTTCCTCCTACTTTAAAATGTGCTAAGAATTCAATATTTCCTTCTCCACCAGTAATTGGTGAATACGTTAAATTTTGAATACTAAATTGACATTCATTTGCATAAGAAATCACATTTTCAATGACTCTTTGATGTATTTTAGCATCCTTAACAATTCCTTTTTTTCCGACGTCTTCCCGACCTGCTTCAAATTGTGGCTTGATTAATGCAACTATATCGTCCCCATCATTTAAAATATCTTTTAAAGGTTCAAAAATAAGTTTTAATGAAATAAAAGATACATCAATTGTTGCAATATTTGGGAGTTCATATTCAAATAAATCAGTTGTTGCATGTCTAAAATTTGTTTTTTCTTTAACAACAACACGTGGATCGTTTCTTAATTTCCAAACAAGTTGGTTCGTACCTACATCAACAGCGTATACGCGTTTCGCTTTGTTTTGTAAAGCACAATCTGTAAAACCACCTGTTGAAGATCCAATATCAACCATAACACGATCTGTCATTGTTATATCAAAATATTTAAGGGCTTTTTCAAGTTTTAAACCACCTCGAGAGACATAAGGCATCACAGATCCTTTTACAAATAATTCCATATCAACTGGCACTTTTGTTCCAGGCTTATCAATTATTTCATGATCATTATGAACAATTCCTGCCATGATAGCACGTTTAGCCTTTTCTCTTGAATCGAAAAAACCTTGTTCAACTAACAATAAATCAATTCTCTTTTTTTCCATTAAGTAATTCCTCACATTTTAATAATAACGATTTAATATCCACATGTTCATCTTCTAAAATTTCATTAACTTTTCCTTGTTTTGAAAAATGATCTTGAATAGCAATATGTTCAAAACTTCTTAAAATTCGATTTTCATTACAATATGTAAGTAATATAGAACCTAAAGAACCCGTTTTTAAGACAGTTTCATAAACAATAATTGGTTTCTCGTCATTTTTAAAAATCGTATGTACCATATTATAATCTATTGGTTTAATAAATCTTGCATTAATTAAGCGAATAGGTAAATGGTTTTCTTCAATCATGTTTTTAACTCTCATTACATTTTCACCATAACAAATAATCGTTAATTCATAATTTTCTTCTCGACATTCTATTGTCCACGTTCCAATTTTCAAAGTATTATGATAATCAACTGGATGGTCATCTATACTGCCCCTTGGAATACGTAAAAAATAAGGTTTATTAAAATTAGTGAAACATGTATTAACGTATGTTCTTAATTCTTTAGCGTCTTTAGGTGCAAAATAGACAATATTAGGTATCGGTGTTAAAAAGCCAATATCAAAAACACCATGATGTGTTGGTCCATCTTCACCAACAATTCCGGCACGATCAATACTACATAAACAAGGTAACTTCATACGAGCTATATCATGATTAATTTGATCATAGGCTCTTTGAATAAAAGAAGAATAAACAGAAATAAAAGGTTTTTTCTTAGATATTGACAAACCTGCAGCAAAAGTCATGGCGTGTTCCTCAGCAATTCCTACATCAAAACAACGTTCAGGAAAAACTTTAAAAAGATTATCCATCGCTGATCCTTTCATCATAGCAGGTGTAATAGCAGTAACATCCTTATCAATTTTCATCCATTGAAATACTTGATCAGAAACAATAGATGACCAAGATTTTTTATTGGTAGATGTTAGAACATTTCCAGTTTTTACATTAAAAGGTGGTGTCCCGTGCCATTTTCCTTCTTTATCATTTTCTGCATAAGAATAACCTTTTCCTTTTTCTGTAACAACGTGCACAACAACACTTTTTTTATTTGTTTTTGCGATATTTAAGACACGAATAAGTTCTCCTATATTATGTCCATCAATAGGACCTAAATAATCCATACCAAAATCTTCAAAAATGGTATCATCTAAAAAACCATGTTTTACAAAATCTTTCAAATATTTTGTTGCTTTATAAACACCTTCACCAAGTTTACCCTTTTGTAACATTGTACGATAATCATCTTTCATACGATTATAAGTATTAGAAATACGTATATTATTGAGAAAGTTATTCATCGCACCCGTACTTTTAGAAATAGACATTTGGTTATCATTTAAAATTAAAATCACTTTATTTTGTATTGATCCTAAATGGTTCAATGCTTCTAAAGATTCACCACCAACAACAGCCCCATCACCAATAACAGGTATAACATCAAAATATTCATGATTTAAATCTCTCGCAATCGCCATAGCAACCGCAGCTGAAAGTGCAGTAGAAGAATGTCCAGCTTCCCAAACATCATGTTTGCTTTCACAGCGCTTTTGAAACCCTGATAAGCCATTAAACTGACGTAATGTTGGAAATTGCTTTGCCCGTCCCGTTAAGATTTTATGAACATAACTTTGATGTCCAACATCAAAAAAAATCTTATCTTTTGGTGAATTAAAAACATAGTGTAACGCAATTGTCAGCTCAACAATTCCTAAGTTACTTGACAAATGCCCCCCTGTTTTTGAAACAGATTGAATAATAAATTGACGAATTTTATATGCCAATTCATTTAATTCATCTATATTCATTTCCATTAAAAAACTTGGATCTTTTATTTTATTTAAATCCATTTAACTCACTCTTTTCCATAAAAGCTCAATAATTTCAATAATTAAGCCATGATTAATTGATAAAGAATAAACAAGCTTGATTGCTTCTTTAAATAATTTATCTACTTCTTTTTGTGAAGCTTCAACACCTATTAAAGTCGTATACGTTTCTTTATGATTGCTTGCATCACTGCCAACAGGTTTTCCTAAGGTTTTACTATCAGAAATCACATCTAAAATATCATCTTGAATTTGAAATGCAAGCCCTACTTTATATCCAATTTCTTTCAAAACTTTTACATCTTGAGGACTTGCAATCAAACCACCAAGTTGAAAAGCACATGATAACAATTTGCCTGTTTTATAATGATGAATAGTATTGAGTTTATCAATAGATAATTTTTTATTTTCATTTTCAATATCTAATTCTTGTCCATAAATCATTCCTGAAATACCACTTGCTTGATAAAGACAAGAAATCAAGGCAATTTTTAAATCACTAGCCAAAGATGTTTTTATAATAATATTTACTGCTTCATTTAATAAACCATCACCAGCTAAAATAGCTGTTGCTTCGCCAAATTGTTTGTGACATGTCGGTTTTCCTCTTCTTAAATCATCATTATCCATTCCTGGTAAATCGTCATGAATCAAAGAATATGTATGAATCATTTCTAAAGCACACGCGATATCTATATAATCATGATAATTTTGATTATAAGCTCTAATGACTTGCAAAACAATAAAAGGTCTAATTCTTTTTCCACCAGCTTGTAAAGAATAAAGCATAGCTTCTTTTACTTTACTCTTTGGATAATCATTTAAAATCGTTTTTAATCTTTGATTAATTTCATTTACAATATTATTCATGTTGTTCACCTACATCAAAGTCTTCAATTTTTCCATTTAAAAGAATTTTTGCGACTTTATCTTCAACATTATTTATTTTTTTTGAACAATAATTAGAAAGTTGAATTCCTTCTTGAAATAGATCAACACTTTGATCTAAAGAAGTTGTATCTTTTTCTAATAATTGAACAATTTCTTCTAATCGATTTAGCGCTTGTTCAAATGTCATATTTTCCATTTTATCACTCCTTATGCACTATTGCATTTACATAGCCATCTTTAAAAAGAATTGATATTTTATCTTGATTAGAAACATCATCTATTGATGAAATATTTTTATCATTTTTACTGACAATTGCATATCCTCTTTCCAAAGTATGAAGTGGACTTAAAGCATTTAATTTTGAAACCAAAGACATAAAATCAGTTTTACTGTATTTTATTTTATGTTTCATATTCTTTTTTAATAAATTGACTTGTGCAGCAATATGTTGATTATATTCATTTATAAAGATTTCATTACGAGAACTTAAAACAAGACTTAATTCTTTTTGCTTTGTTTTAGAAGTTTGTAATCTATTTTTCATCCCATTAATTAATCTTTCTTGAATATGATTTAAATATTGCGCTGAATCACCATAAATTTTTTCAGGATTATTAAATAAATAATAATTTTCATAACGAATTAATTCTTTTTTTGATGATTCAATTTTGTATTTCATATTTGTTTTCAATAAATTTGTAAGCTGCATTAAATTATCTTGCATTTCTAATAAATTAGGTGTCGCTTTAATAGCTGCTGCAGTAGGTGTCAAAGCACGAAAATCACTAACATAATCACAAATTGTAAAATCGGTTTCATGTCCAACGCCTGTAATAATCGGTGTTTTCAAGTCAAAAATTGTTCTTGCAAGTGTTTCTTCATTAAAGTTCAATAAATGTTCTAACGAACCCCCACCTCTTGCTAGAATAATCGTGTTAAATTTTAATTGATCTACATATTCTAACGTTTTAACAATATGAAGATAGGCATCTTTTCCTTGAACTGGTATTGGAAAAATGATAACTCGACAAATTGGAAATCTTGATTTGATTGTTTGCATAACATCCATTAAAGCAGCACTTGGATAAGCCGAAAGAACAGCAATTTTTCCTGGGTATAAAGGAATGTCTTTTTTATATTTTGAATCAAATAATCCTTCTTGATACAACTTTTTTTTCAAAGCTTCAAATTGTAAATACAAAACACCAATACCGTCGGGTTCAATTGTTCTTACAATAAGTTGATTATAGCCAGTTACTGCATAAACAGAAACACTAGCCTCTATTAAGACATGATCTCCATTTTTTAAATCAAATGTTAATTGCTTTGCAAAACCTTTATACATGATAGCACTTATATTTGATTTTTCATCTTTTAATGTAAAATATAAATGACCAGAATTAATATTTCTTTTTAGGTTTGAAATCTCACCTTTTATATAAATAATCTGTAATTGAGAATCTATATCTACTTTTCTTTTTAAATAGTTGTTTAACGCAGAAACCGTTAAATATTTTTTAGTCAATAGATGCTAAAACTCCATTGATAAATTTATAAGTATCCTCATCACAGTATTTTTTAGCAAGTTCAACTGCTTGATTAACAACAATTTCTTTTGAATAATCATTAAGTTCATAAATAGAAACATAAAGAATTGCCTTTTCCATTAATGAAAGTCTTTCTAATGTCCATCCTTTTTTCAAATGTTTTTGAATAAGAGGCTTGTATTCATCAATACGAGAAATTGTATTAAATACAAGTGTTTTGCATAAAGCCACTTCTCTATCTTCCATTCTAGGTTTATAATAATTATTCAAATAATTTTCAATTTCTTTATCTGTTGCATTTGTTAATAAATATTGATAAACAGCAATAACTGCTTTTTCTCTAATTAATTTTTTTCTTACTTTTTCCATAAAACATTTCCTTCCAAAAATATATTACTATTTTATCATATATTTGAGGCAATTTAAACAAATAAAAAGGAATCGTTTAAACAATTCCTAAAATTTAATCTTATTAACATTAATGTTAACTTTTACATTTCTAAAACCAATATATCGATCAATAGTATTAATAATTTCACTTTGAATTTGGTTAACAACTTTTCCAACATTTAAACCATAATCAATACAAATATTTAAATCAATAACAACTTGATTATGATCATTAATTTCAACATTAACAGCACCTTTTCCACCATCAAAATCAACACCTTCTATTTTACTCATTTCATGAGTTGTAATAGATTGAAAAACAGATAATTCAATATATTGTTCACCTAAATTATTTTTCTTTTCTACAACATAATATTCCATATGATTACTCCTTCTTTAAATATACCTATATTTTATATAAAATTGTCCAATTATTCAAGTTTAGTCTTCTACAAACTTTACTTCAATATCAAATATATTATTATATTTCCCTTGAATACATTTAATGACGCGATTTGCATCTTTTGAAGTTGCTTCTTTTAATTTGATAACAACTTTCAAATGAGTATCATCAAGTTCTACAAAACATTCTTTATACCCTTTTTCTTTTAATAATTTACATATTGTATTTTCAGTTTCAATATCTGAATTTGTTTTTTCAATAGATGTCAACGCCTCTTGTATTTGTTTTTTTGATGATTTAGCCGATGCAATTACATCATTATTTTCAGCAAGTGTATTTTCATGATTTTCATTCAATTGATTTTGAAGAACCTCTATTTTACTAAGTTGTTTTGTTTGAACATTTGTTTGTTGATCAATAGGTGGAACAACTAAATAATAAACTGATAAAACAAGAATAAGTGTAAAAAGTGATAAAAAAGTAATAGCCTGTTTATTCATATAAATCCCCTCTCTATCATTTATATGAAGAAATCTTTTTTATATGAAAAAACACTAGAATAATCTAGTGTTTAAGCTCTACCTGAATATTTTCCTTCAGCAGTTGAAATAACAACCATTTCTCCTTCGTCAATAAATAAAGGAACTTTAATTTGGAAACCAGTTTCCAAAACAGCATTTTTAGTAGCTCCAGTTGCAGTATCTCCTTTAACTGCTGCTTCAGCTTCTGTAATTTGTAAAGTAACTTTATCAGGCAATTGAACACCTAATACTTCACCTTCAAAACTACGAATTGTAGCAGTTGCGCTTTCTTTTAAGAAATTCTTTTCCCATTCTAAGTTTTCTGCAGGAATTTCAATTTGTTCGTATGTTTCACCATCCATAAATACAAATGCATCTCCTGTATTATATAAGTATTGCATTTCTTTTTTATCGATTTGAGCTCTTTTTACTTTATCATTCCCACCGAAAGTTAATTCAGTAGTTGATCCTGTACGTAAATTTTTCATTTTAACTTTAATATTTGCTGCAGCTCTAGCAGTTTTATTGTGAGAATAATCTAACACGACATATAAATTTCCATCTAATTGGAAAGTAACTCCAGGTTTTAAATCACTAACGTTAATCATAATAATCTCCTTTTTATTAATACTCTCGATGATTATAACAAATAATTATTATGAATGGAATATTTTTTCTAGTTAATTTCTTCTATTTTTTGAATAATATTTTTTTCTTTATTTAATTCAACATGGAATAGATGTTTTTTATTTTCTTTTTCTATAGTTGTTTCGATATAAAAATAATTTCCCATGTCATCTACAGTATAACTAATGGCATAGTCGTCAATAGTTAAATAATCGCTTAATAAAATACTATTTTTATTTTCATATTTATAATTCGCTAATAATATATTTTCAATAAGTCGTGTTTCGTTCACTTCTTTTAACCCCTTAAAACTGCGACTATTTAAAATTGTTATTTGGCATAAAGAAAAAATATTTAAAGATAGAATTAAAAGCAAAACAAGAGTTATTTGTAAGGCAGAGCCATTATTCGTTTTTAATTTCATAATCACTTCCTATAATATAACAAGACCAAATGTCATTTCTTTTAATCTCCATTCGAATCAAACTATCTCCTCCTTCAAATCGGACTTCATCGATTGCATTACATAAAATGTTATGCCCTGGTGTTAAAACCAAACGATCATTTTGTAAGATAACCTGGCATTGTTCGTCTTTTTCGTTTTTAAAAGTTAAACTATTTCCATATTCTATAGAATGCGCTGTTATTAATTCTTTTGATAACGTAGCTACTCCATTTTCTAAACGTGCATCTATTTTATTTCCATAATTAGAAAAATAAAGAGTTTTATAAAGAAATGAGCAATTAATGACAATCAAGGACGTAATTAAAAGACTTAATAAAACTTCTATTAATGTAAAGCCTCTTTTAGACATTGTTCAATTCCCTCTTCTAAATTTAATTTTTGTTCTTGATTACTCTGGATAGAAATATATTCTTGATATTCCTTTTCAATTCTTAGCCTTGTTTTTCCATTTAACGTATATAACGAAACAAGTAAAACAATAACAGAAATGAAAACGCTAAAAGCAAACAAGCTTTCAATTAAAGTGAATCCTTTACGATTGGAATTCATATTCACCACTTCCTAAATGAAAAACAATTTTTATCTTTTTTTGATTATTAGCCAAAACAATATGATTTGCCTGATTGATATTACCATTTTTATTAAAATAAACCTCTTTAATTTTATCAAAATAGAACTTATCAGGAAGTTGAAAACTAATCTTTTGTTCATCTTTTAAATAATAAACTTCCTTTTTGGTAAAACATAAATCAATTCTTTGATGAGAAATTAATGATTCTTGTTTAGCCTGATCAATCATCATTCCTATTTGTTTTTGTACATTTTCAAAATTGTAATTATTTTGATGTGTAAAATAATATGGAATGGTAAGTAATGTTATTGAAACAATAATAGATAACACAAACAACATTTCTATCATAGTGAATCCTTTATTTTGAAACATAAGCTTCCCCGTCATTAATTTGAATTGCAAGTCCAGAAGGACAAACAGCTTGCTTTTCTTTTAAATAAGGATGACTTCCAGAAGTTAATTGTGACATGCTTGTTGGTAGTTCTCCATGCTCAATCTCGTATAACACAATTTGAGAGTTGACAACTTCAATTTGAGCGTCACAGCTTTTCTCTTTAACAATACGATTTTTGCTGGTCACTTCCGTAACAGTATAAAAAGTAATAGTATTGTTTATTATTCGTTTATGTATTTAAATCGGCTATTCCAGTATTTAACCTTTAATTTATCTCTAATTCTTACTATTATATAAAATATAAAGGAGAAATATAATGACACTTAAAGATGCACAAAAATATGTTAAAAGATATATTGATTCATCATTTATTGTTCAAAATATAAATGAAAGATATGAATGTGATGATGTTGTTGAAGATTTAAAAGATTTGATTGCTATATATAATAAGGATAGAGAATGCAGAGTATTTTATGAAGTAGAAGATGATGTTGCCTATTTTACAACTATTGAGATTTTGGATAAATACAGTACAGAATATGATACGGATGATTATAACTACATAGAAACAACTCTTCACAAAGCATTAAAAATATTCCAATTGCAGAATAAATAAAAAAAGAAGCTGAGAAAACTAACTTTTAAATTAGATTTCTTGGCTTCTTTTTTAATAATCGTGTCTATCACTACTCATTTTAAATAATAAAACAATGAAGAAAACAACAATTAGAATAATTAATAATAACGTCCCAAATAATAAGAAGTTCTTATTATTAGCAACGATCATCATAATCCAAGAATTACCTGTAGCCTTTTCTATTATACAAAGCCATGCACTAATTAATAATGTTGCAATTAGGAATGAGTTAATCAAAAATATGTATGGATGTCTCCTATATACAGGTGCATTCCATCTCAGATTTGTTTTAATATTTGTTCCTGTCATTTTAGACATAAAATAAAGCAAAAAATATACCATGTTGCAAATTGCAATAGACCAAATCGATGTAAGAACACCTAATTTTGGTAAAGAAGCAGAATTTATATTTTTAAATATACTTGAAGCTGAAGAAATTCCACCGAAAACAACAAACGAAATTGCAGTGAAAACACCTAGAATTGAAATCACTTGCCCGTTCATGTTTTCTATTTTTGCTTCTATGTCATATGATTTCGTCATAAACTCATCAACTTTATCAAAACTGTTATTTAGGCTTTCATTATTTAATTGACTAATATATCTCTCTTGAGCAAGAGCAAGATTAATATGATCGGATAATTTTAAAACTACTTTTCTTGCTGTTTTATCATCCTCTTGAAGATTATTAAGAGAGTACGCATACGAGACCAACCGATCACATATATGCTGTAATTCGTCTATTTTAAATTCAGGAATATTAAAAATTTCCGTTGATATAACAGAATATAATAACCTACCTTGAACGAAGTTACCCTTTATGTACAAATATATTTTTTTAATATTTTTCTCGTCATCATTTTCTAAATCGATTAGCCTTTTTATTAATAATTCTGTTTTCTGTTTACAATCATCATACACTGCTTCACTATCTTCATTTATTTCTTGTTTTTCTTTTATTATTTGTTGATCTTCTCCTATAATTTTTAAATCAGTCACAGAAATAATCCCTCATTTCTTTTAAAGTAATTACAGTTGGATATCCACGAAATGAATTCTTCCATGGAGATTGATTATGCGTTAATGTAACAAGATAACTTGAAGTGAAATCGGCGCATGCTTCAACAACACCATTAACGATTTCTTTTTCGTTTGCAGGCAAATTAAATGAAAATTTCTTTTTTATTGGACGATATTTATTTTTTTCAAAATAGTTATAATTTAAAATTTTTGGTATATCATTTGATCCATACATTTTAAATTCACTATAAACATTTGGCACAACTGGTCCATATTTCCAAGCCTCTATATTTTCATAGAAACATGGTTTTTTTAAAATTCTTAAAAAATTTCCTTGAACAAAATATAGAAGTTTTTGCAATTTTAAATTAGAAACAGGTTTTCCAATATCTATCGAATAATTTATTATATACCTGGCGATATCAAGTGCTGAATATTTTCCTTCCATAATTCTTCCTCCTATTTATTCACAAAAGTAACAACTTATTCACAATTTGTACAAATATTATACATTGGTTATCTGTAATTTTGCAATGAGATTTTTTCTTATATATGTTTTCATACTATTTTATACTGTTTCATACTTTATTATTCTTTATTTTAATTGAAATAAAAAAATCGCCTATCCAAATCTATGAAATGGATAGGCTTTTTTGCGTAATATTCAATTGTTGTGACGTTGAATTATTATACTAAAATAATTTAGTTATAATACAAATATTTTACGTTTTCATTATACATCATTTAAAAGTAAAAAGTGAAACAATGTTTTTAGACATCATTTCACTTCATTTATTGAATAGTGAAAAATAAAAACATCCACTAAACCCTAACCATGATTATTATATCATTTCTAATGATTAACATCCAATTAATTCTAAAATTGTATTTCTTCCAGCAATACCATCAACTTTTAAACCTCTATCGCTTTGGAATTGTTTCACAGCTTTTTCTAAGCCATCTCCAAAAATACCTGGGCATTCAACACCATTTACATCATAACCACGACACATCAAAGCAATTTCTACAGCAGTTACTAAATATTGCTTTTCTCCTTTTTTTACATAGTGTTTACCTAAAGTAGCTTTGCTGTTCTTACCAAAAGCACCATCGACAGTTAATTTAGCTCCATAGTCATTATTCATGGCTACTTGGAAACAACGTGCAACATTTGCTAATGTTTTCGTACCACAAATACCATCGGTTGAAATAGTATGACCTGTGAAGTTGATTGAATGTTGTTGTCCTCTTGATACAACCGAATCTTTATTAGGATTTACCGCTTGGCTTGGTGTTGAAGGATGTAATCCTAAATTTCCAGTTGTTGAATTTACAATGTTATTTTTAAAGTTTTGCCAAATCGCATCTTCTAACAACCCATTACAATTAGGACATAATTTACCGTTAACGTCATAGTGACGATAAACACGATCAATAGTAATATTGTATTTGCTCATTAAAGCTCTTGCTAATGCATAGGTATTTGCTAATGTTTCATCACAAATATGAACTGTTCCGTCCTTATGATTGTCGCACATTTCAATCGAAATTGAGTTTGTATTTGTGATTACTTTATACATTGGATGATGATTTGATTGACACTTACCGCCAACACTATAAGCAACATAATCATCTGGAACTGATTGAGTTACTGAATTATCATCGACAAAGTAATGTGCAGATGCTTTTACTACGTTGTTAGCGAAGTATTTTCCATTTGCTTCATCACTATCTCCATCATTGCTTGTATAATGAATAATTAAATATTTGATTTTTGATAAATCTCTTTGTGCTCCATAATTAGCACGATTTGCTAAATTTTGTTTTAATTCATATGACATTTTTATTCTCCTCCTAATTTAATACATTTATTTTTAAATTTCTTATAAGCATCAATATAGAGCTCTTCTTTATCTCCATTGAACGTACATTCATAAAGCATAGCTCCTTTATTAGATGTACTTAAAATTGCTTTATGATTTTGTAATGTTTTACATTGCCACACTACGAACACCTTAAAGTCTTCTTTTTTATCCATATGTCGCTCATTGTGCTTTCTAACTTCTTCTTTACAAATTCCAATAAATTCACTTGAACTCATATTTACAATCTCCTTTATTCACTAATTCCGTTTTTTTATCATTTACTACCGTTTAACAACCATTTTTTGCAATTTTTGGTTGTTATTCATAATAAAAGAGAGCTATTCGCTCTCTTCATTTTTATTAAAATGTAACTGATCTATTTCTTTTTTCATGTGAGTTACCATCCCATTACCGCCTAAATCATGATAAGCGCCATACATTTCATTGAAGTTTTCATATGCGTAACTTGGAATGTTCCCTCTTTTAGTGTATTTGGAATGATATTCAATTAATTGCACTCTTAAAAGAAGCATAGTACCACGTGAATTTGCATCACGTGATTTTTTTTGATTTTGTAATAACCATACGATATAGCCTAATACAATAGGTAAAGCAATAGTGTATGTTTGCATCAAAATTTCTTGCATACACACACCTCTAATTTTCTTTATTTTCAATCAAGCGTGTAAAAGCTTGATGAAGTCCAGTGGATGCCAAACCACAAATAGCACCACCTACTACTGTTTCTACAGTAATATTATTCATTACAATGCAATTTAAAATTGCACCTTCAATAAATACGATTGTAGGAATGTATTTATTATCTACATCCTTAATCCATTTTTTTACAACGTAACCTGTTACTAAACATCCAGCCATAACGACTGGAACAAAATAACTAGTAATAAAACTTAGATCCATTTTCTTTTATCCCTTCTTTATATTTTTATGGTCTACCAACAATTTTTACAATATTCTTTGTTGAAACTGCACCTATTGAAATTATTCTTTCTTTACAGCTAACAATCTTTATAGTTGTTGAATTTACAAATTGCAAATATACTGACTTAGCGTAGAATTCGTTTCCACTAGATGTAATAAGAGAACCCCAAATATCTTCATTTCCATCCACAAGTGGACAATTAATCCTTTCACCGGTTGTGAAATAAATGTCCAACGAATTGAAATATGCTTTAGGAAAAGCAACGGTAATCGATCGTCCTTCAGTAGCGCTACCGCTCCATAAAGGAATTTTACCGCATATCAGTTTCCATCCACTCCATCCTGTGTTGTAGACATTTCTCCATTTTGAGTTTGGATAAGGATAAACCATGTCAATATCAACATAAGCATGACCGTTTGAAATGATATACTGTCTTTTTAGTGCAACAGTAACACCGCTCTTTATGAAGTAATTTTTAATCGTTGAAGCATCACTCGTTCTAATAGCTTCTATTTTTCCATTCAATTTTCCAGTTGCAATATCTATTTGTAACGCATCTGTAGATAAAGGTGCATATTGTTGTAGACCTAAAACATTTTTATCTACAAATGTTTTATTTGCATAATCACTTTCTAATAACTTAGTTTTCATACATTTTTTAATGTATGTGGTGTCTAAATATTTAAAGGATATGTTATTTGAAAATGTATATTATATGATAATTTTTCATTAAGCCATATTTCTAAATCACCTCTGCGTGTAATCCATTTTGCTGTCACTTTTCCAATATCTTCTTTTGCTGGATATGATATTTTTAAAATTTCATTCTCCTTTGGAGCATATTTTTTTGGAATAAAATTACATGTGTATGGCTCTGTAGATAGCGTATTTAAAAATAAGCCATGGATATAAACCATCCCGTTTTTAATATACGCTTTATCAATTTTAAAATAATAAGTATCACTATAATATAATTCTTTCAAAATATTCTTTTCATATAATGTCATTAATTTTTCAAGCATAACAAACGCTAAATAGCATTTATGATAGATCATTCGATTGCTGTCTTAGTTGCAAATAATACACCCCTATAGGTTGATGAATTTTCTTCAAATATATATGTGCTGAGATAAACGCAAGCTTCATCCTGGATACTATCTACATATCCTTGAAATGGTGCACCACCACCATAAATTCCACTTCCTCGTGTGAATTCATAATGTAATTTACAATTTTCAGCATTCAAATATATATTTATTCCTTCTGAAATTTTATCAAGAGAAACAACTCCCCAAATATGATATTTAAATCCTTTTTCTAATTTGATGCGACATAATTCTTTTACTTCATTATTAGAGGATTTAGCATATCCTTCAATTTTAGTTGTCTCTCCTATTTTTTTCAATAAATCTAAAGTAGGAATCTTAATTTTCATAATCTATCACGTGTCTTATTGCTATCTAGCAAGACACCACCCTTCGCATCTTGAAGGACTACATTGTCCTCCATTCTTGAAGATTTTTTGTTGCGGTTTTTGTCCCCCCCCCCGCAAAAATGCGGGCGTGGGTTAATTCAAATAAATTCATGTTTTTACCTCCTAATCATCAATATCAAATTCTACTTCTACATATCCATCACCTTTAGATGAAAATCTAACGACATCTTTCATTGTCTTAATAGTTTTTGCATCAAAAGACTGAATACTCATATCAGTAGAATCAATTAATAATGTTGCAATCTTTTCTTGTCTTGTTATTTCATTTTGAACAAGTTCAGGAGCAATAGGTTCATCATCATAATCACCACTGATAACTTTTATAACTGCTGTATCTTCTCCTGTCTGTGCACCATTTTTTACATATTCAGCAACAACAAGGTCAATTCTTTTCTTTCCTAATGTTCCCGAAGCAACATCCAAATCTTCAAAGTCTTCAACTCGAATACTCACACCGTTATTCATAATATAAAAGCCATCAAGAATTCTAATTTTATTGTTTGTCAACTTTGATAATTCTAATTTGTTTCCAATCGTTAATACTCCGCATTCGCCAAAAAAAGCATTAAATAAAAGAGCATGATCACTTGCGTCAACATGCCCTGAATCAAGAGTATTTATTGTAATTCCTTTTTGTGACATCTAATCACCTACCTTATATGTTATTTCAACTTTTCCATTTTGAATTGTTAATTTTTTCTGTGTGATTTCTGAACTTACATTAAGTCCTGTAATGTCATCAACTCCTGTGATGACATCGCCTAAATCAAATTCTTTTTTGATGTTGCTAACACTTGATGTAATTTCAGTTTTTTCTAAATGATTATTCTTAAATTCTTCAATCGCTTTATTGATCAAATCATCTTTGCTTTCACATGAACTATAGTCGTAAATGTACATAGAGCTGTTTAAAGTTCCAACTTCATCATTTTCAAGCGATTCTATTGATTTAAAAACATCCTTTCCATTTTGAATGATGTGTTTAATAAGCACGACATCACGTTCATGAAGCTCTCCTTTGCCTAAAGCAACAATTGTATCAACTGAACTTGTCATATCATTTACTGAATTAATCGACATCTTGTAATCTCCGTTAAAGACATCATCTATATAATTCTTTTTAATAGCTTCTACTATGATATGACTGTCTTGATCATAGTCATAGGAATGATAGACTTTCAATCTCATATCGTTACTGTCTAAAATCGATACGATTTTATCATAGAGATATTCATATCTTGCTTTAAAGTTTAAATTTACAGTTGAATCTGTATCAGCTACTTTGAATAATTTCAAATAATAACTGTAATAGGTATTATTCATCAAAGTTTCAATAGCTTTATTCGCTTCTGCATTGATTAATAAATAATCTCCTCTTGATGAATACGTTGCATCATATTTAGGAAAAATGACATAGTTATGAAGTAAGTAGCGCCAGTTAGGACCACTTACTTTAACGATATCATCTGTTGAATGATCTATCTTTTTAACTACCCCACCATATTCACTTTCAGCGATAAAAATAAGATCTTCCTTTTTTATATCATAGTGCTTAAAAGCATTAATCTTTAATTCGATATAAAAGTCATTATCATCAAGACTTGCTTTTTTACCTAAGACAAATTCAGCTTTATCAAATCTTGATATGATGTTTTTATCTTCAAATTCAATTTGAGATGCTCTCGCTTCATCATTTATTCTTACATGTATCAGCTCCATGCTGGAATCCCTCTTTCATAATAAAGTATCAAACGACAAGAGAATTCACTATCTTTTACTAAAAGACTTGTACCTGTTGGAATTTCAGTGAATACACTTTGTTTCTTATATCGATAATTCATCATATCGATTGCATTTCCAGTTGCAGTATACTTAATGACGGTTTTTTCAAATGGTTCAATCTCGATTCTTTCATTTTCTAACAAATTAGCTTCTACACTGTAAATGTTATCATTAATTGTTATTTTTGGATTGACACATGGACCATAAAAAATAATCTTTGCTTTCGCCGAGGCATAATTTTCATTGTTTATCATCAGTTCTCTTTTTACAGCTTTATAGCTGAATGGATAGCTCATAGGATATCTTAATCCCATTTCATTTTTAATATCATCATTTCTTCTAAAATCAATGATGTCTTCTTTTATCCATCTGCTTGTGAATTTAAAAGTGTAGTTGATTACTTCAAAATTTCTAAATTTTGTGAAATACCTGTTTTCTGATTTAATCACATAACAATAAACATAATAATCATTTACTATCAATTTTGAAGGACTCAATAGCTCTCTATCATTGTTAAAATAGAAATCTAATTGATCTATCAATTGCTCTTTATTTTTTCCTAAAATTTGGATTTCTAAATCTACTGATTTACCACCAAAATAAAAGCAATCAATTATCTCTCTATTTTCTAACTGATTCAACGTACTGTTTACACTGATTTCAAAATTAAATAGTGCTTCTGGATTTTTTAAAAGATAAGGAGCGCTATTAAAATCAATAACGCCATTATTTCCTTCATATTTAATAGTGTATTTCATTTATGTCTCACTCCTTATAAATTTTCCCATTTCGCGTTTATCTAGGACTACTTTGACATTTGTGAACAGTTCTAAGAACATTTGATAAAGTCTATCATAATCGATTAAATCAGTTTGATTGACTCCACCGCTCCCTGTCAATGGAGTTACACGTGTCTTAGTTCCCATTTGTTGAAGAACTTCGGGACCACTTTCACCGACGATTGCAGTACCCTGTAAAAGGTCCCCACCTTTTGCCAAGTACGAAACCTTTCCAATTGTTCCTATATTAAATCCTTTGCCACCAATACCAGGAACCCAGTCTGGAATCTTAATTTTATTGATTCCTCGTATCATTGAATTAATTCCGCTGATTGCTCCATTTATACATGCAATCACTGCGTTAATAGGTGCTTTGACAATAGCTCCAAGAGTGCTGAATATTCCTTTAAAAATATTAACGATTCCTTTAATTGCACGTTCCCAGTTTCCAGTAAATATTCCTACAATAAAATCTATCAACCCATTGAATATCTGACTTATTCCAGTTACAATTCCACTTATATTGTCTAGAAGAACTGAGAACATATTGATTGCAGTTGATACCATTGTTGTAAATACTGCTCCAACTAATGAAATTACTGGAACAAGAACTACACTCAAGAGGTTTACGATTAAGTTAATAAGAGGTGTTACTTTATTTATCATTTTTGATACATCAGAAACTATAGAAGCAATGAATGAATTTACTTTATTCCATAACGGTAGTAATGAATTTTGCCATAACTCTTCAACAATTCCCATAATCAACGAAAAAACAGGTTTTAGAAAATTATTCCATAGATTTTGAACAATAGCTGAAATGTTATTAACGATAGAAATAACATTCTGTCTAAATCCTTCATTCGTATTCCATAGATTAATGACTGCAGCAACTACGACTGCAATAATAGCAATAATTGCAATGATAGGAGCATTAAGCGCTCCTAAAGCACTACTTATAAGTCCAGTTTGAGTCGTTGCACTGTACATTGCTAATTTCATTTTTCCAAATAAGGAAATTGCATTTGAAACTGGACCAGCCAATGTTCCAATCAAAACAAGCAATGGACCAATGGCAGCGACCAGTCCTGCGACAACAGTTATCACACTAATAATATGATCATCCAAGCCATTCAGCCATGAAATGAATTCCGTTACTGCCTGTGTAATTTCTCTTAACACTGGAGTTAGTGCTTCTGAAATCTTGATTCCTAATCCTTCCAACGCTGAAGATAATGTTGTCAAATCTCCTTGCAAATTATCTTGCATCGTCTTTGCCATATCTTCAGCCGCACCATCCGCATTTTTAATATTTTCATATAAAGAGTTAAAGTCTTTATCACTTGCATTGATTACAGCCAACATTCCTGACATTGCTTCTTTGCCAAAAATAGTACTTGCGGCTGCTGTCTGTTGAGATTTTGACAATTTACCGAATTTTTCTCTTAATTCAGTAATAATAGTAATCAATGGTTTCGTTTGACCATTTGAATCAGTCATTGAAATTCCCAATTCCTTCATTTTTGCTTTCATCTTGTCTGTAGGACTTGATAAATTAGCTAATGCAGCTTTAAGAGAAGTACCTGCTTGACTTCCTTTGATACCTGCATTTGCCATCAATCCTATTGCAAGTGAAGTATCTTCAACGCTGAATCCTAACGTTCCAGCAAGAGGAGCAACTTGCTTGAATGTTTCTCCCATCAAAGAAACGTTTGTATTTGCACTTGATGAAGTTTTAGCCATGACATCTGCGAAGTGTCCTGAATCTTCTGCTGTTAATCCAAAAGCAGTCAATGCATCCGTTACAATATCACTTGTGTTTGCTAAACTTTCATTTGAAGCAGCGGCAAGATTTAAAATACCTGGAAGACCAGCAATCATCTGTTTTGAATTCCAGCCTGCCATCGCCATATAATTCATCGCTTCTGCCGACTCACTCGCACTAAATTTAGTGGAAGCTCCCATCTCTTTCGCTTTGTCTCTTAGGTCCTGTAAATCTTTTCCTGTAGCACCTGATGTTGCAGAAACTTGGCTCATCGCTGCATCAAAGTCACTACCTACTTTAACTGCAGCGACACCTAAACCAACAATAGGAGCAGATACTTTTGTTGTAAGTGACTCTCCTACTTTTTTTGTCTTATTTCCAAATTCTTCTACTTTTTTGGCATATTCTTCAATTTTAGCCTGACCGCTTTCCAAAGAAGCAGTCACTTCATTCAATTGCTTTTTATATTTGTTTAAACTAGCTTCTGCATTGTTGAGCTGGTTCTTTTTATTTGCAATTGCTTTTTCATCTTTATTTTCAGCTGATTCAAGTTCTTCTAATTGAGAACGTAAAGTCATTACTTTAGATGAATAAGTTTCAGTTTGTTTTGTCAGATAATTTTGAGTGTCTTTTAACTTTGTAAGAGAGGATGTTGACTTATCCCATTGTGATTTAGCTAAAGAAAAAGCACTGTAATTTTCTTTTGTCAGTGCATTGATAGTTTTTAACGATTTAGCAAAGTCAACAGTTCCATCCGCTTTAAAAACGAGTCCTACTCGCTTTAAATCATCTGCCATTTTTTGCTTTTTCCATTTCTACATGAATATCTAGAAGATTATTGTAAGTAATTGGACTCATGTTCCAAAACTCATCCTCACTTGAATTTAACATCGTTTTTGCAAAATACATGCATTCATCGAAGTTCAATTCATCTAAATCTTCATCATCTACATTCTCATATCCTCTTTTTTTTTGATGGTTTCCATTTGCTTTGCAAACGAATCAATCAATTTTTGGATTTGGGATGTATCGGCAGGACATAACATTAAAGCGTCCTCAAAAGTTATATTTTTTTTGTTTGATTTTAAAATCACATAAATCATTTGAGCAGCAATATCCATTTGTTGATCATTAATTTTTTCATTCAAATCACGATATTCTTTGGAATTCTTACTTTTCATTCCTTTGAGTCTTGTTTCTTTGAATTTTAATCTTTGAGTAGCTTTATCGACCTTTTCTTTTCTAATAAGATAAAGTGTCATGAAATTTATTTTGATTTGTAAAAGCTCCCCATTCGATAATAAAATTTCATCTTCCATGATTAAGCTCCAGCATTTACAGGTTTACCGCTTTTTGATGATTGTGTTGTAATTTTTTTGAAATCATCATCTCCTGTAAGGACTTGATTGAAAAATTTATCTTCTGTCAACCCTTCGATTGTTTTTACAGATGTATCGAATTCAACAACAACATTTTGTCCTTTTTCATCAAATGGATATGCTCTAATGGTAATCGTATCATTTTGTTCACTAAATGATTCTTCTTTTGTATTTGTATCATCTGTGTTGCTTAGCAATTTACATTTTGGATACCATAACCATCTTTCTTTTCCATTTCTTAATTTAACTGTTTTTCCAAAAGCAAAAAATGGTCTATTTCTCGAACCACCTCGAATAATCAAACCAGTATCAGTGACTTCATCACCTCTCATTTTTGCAAGATCATCTGCTGGAAAAGCTACTGCTTCTACTTCATTGTCGATTGATGAAACGCTACTTACACTGTCATATTCTTCTCCGCTTGCATAAACGGAAACATTATCTCCGTTTTCAGTCATTTTAACGCTTTTAGCGACCTTTGTAACAATGATATCTGTATCGTATGTTCCTGTATATTGTCCATTTTCATCATCGATGTCAAAACAATATCTCAATGCGCCAACCGACTCCTTGACTGGCGGTCTTTTTTCTTTATTTGCCATTCTATTTCCTCCTTAAAAATTTGTTCTGTTTTTGAAATTTGTAATATATTTATTAACATTTCTATTCCATAAAGGTTTCAAATGGGAACGATTTCCCATTTTTCTAGTTCCATTTTCTACCATAGGACCGTAATATTTACCCCATCCTACTTCAATTTCTTTTGCTCTTGTACGTTTAGCAAAAGTGTTTATCAAATGTGTATATCCACTTTTAACAATCATTGAACGTGGCTTAGGGAGTTTTTTTAAATCATTAACAAATTCATTTGCTATTTTTTCTTCCTCAACAACGATATTTTCAGCAACCAACATGTATTTTGTCAGTTCTTCGTTCAATTCTAAGAAACCATCAAAATCATTATTGTTCATTGTTTTCATCGCTTTCATCAGTCACCAGTTCAACTGAAAAATAAGAATGATAGTACTTTCTATCCTTATTCTTTTCTTCAACCAGTTCATGATAGATTTGAGGATGTAATCCGTTTTTTCTTAAAAGATTTCTTAATTCAATAAGCTTTTTGTCTCTTGGTTCTTTTGAAAAGAAAGATACTTGATATGTTTCTACACATGTGTACGTTTCATCACTTGCTAGCTTATCTTCCCAAATATAATCCCAAAATACGATTCGAGGATATTTAGTTGAATTTGCAACTGAGCTTTCTCCTTCATTTAAAGGAATATCAAGCTTATTTAACATTTCAATAAAATCTTTTTTATTCATTGTCATCACCCCAGTTTGTAAGTGTTAGATCTGTTTCTTTAAAACCTGCATTATTTACAAAATGATATGCGTTATAAACTTTGTAATAAGCATCATTGATTTTTAAAACATTTTTTGAAGTTATGATTCCATTTACGTATGGAATTCTAATCTTCATAGAGATATCGATATCATGTGCATTCAAATCACTTCGCAACTTGTCACTCACACTCAATTCAGTAAATGTCATCCGTATCTGCTTATCTTCTAATTTTGTTTTAGCAACAATTCCATCATCTTCAATGATTTCATATAATTCAAAAACACCATCGACATATGTCGGCATATGATGTTTATTCTTCGCCGGTTTCATCGTGTACCGCCTTAAATTTGTTAAATTGCCAATCAAAAATAGCATCCGAATAATTTTCTCTAAAATCATCAACACGCTTGTTATAAGAATAAAATGCATAGTTCTTTAAAAGCATTTTTGCTACTAAATCCTTTGTATAATCGATGTCACCAACAAATTCTTTTAAATAAGCATTTCCTTCTAAAACATCATTTTTTAAAGATTCATCGGTATAGAAAAAAGGGATATTAAAATCCCTTCTTACTTCATCGGTTAATTTTTTCAATAACTCATCTTTCATAGTTATTAAGCAGCAGCAACTGTTGCAGTTTCAGTTCTAACTGTTGGTTTGAATTCTTCTAATTTTGATGGATCAAAATAATAGCAAACATCATCATCTTGCGCTCTACCATTTCCGTAGCACTTACCAATAATAACATCTGCATCCTCTAAAGCTTTTGTTTCTTTATATTCTTCTAATTGGACTGCTGATAATCCCATTGTGTAATATTTAGGACTGTCAATTAATAATCCAGCATCACCTTGTTGACAGTTAGCAGTTGGAATAACTCTAATTTTATCTTTTGAAGTTGCTACATAAGTTCCAACAGCAGTTTGTACAAATAATGCAGGATCAACATAGGCAAATTGGTCCATTGGATTGCATACTAAAACTAATCCTGGAATATCACGAACACCATTATGACTTAATTGTTGTTTTACTGGTGCCATCGATTTAGGTGAAAATGATTTTAAAGTTGCATGTTTTGTTTGTTTTTTATGTGTACTATCGCTTTCGACTTCGCTTACTTTTCTAAAAACTCCAATCGGCTCATCTTTTCCTGTACCGTATAGAAATGCATATTCTAAACCATCATGTAAAGCTTCTTGTAAAATTGCAGTAAAGTATTTATCTACAAATGGATTAGCTAAATCTCTAATAGCTTTTGGAATAACTAAATAAGCCGTTAATTTACCTAATTCGATGTTTAAAGAAGCAAATGTTGCGCTCAATTCTCCTTCAATATCTCCTGTTAAAGCACCCCATTTGTATGTTCCTGTTTTTGAAGCTACTAACCATTTTTTTACATCAGCAGGGGCAAAAGTAACGAGTGATAATAAATCTGATTCAGCTTTTAAATCAGCTAAAGTATTATCAATAATAGTATTTGGAATCAAATCGATTTGATTTCCTGTAATTGCTTGTTTAGGATCATTCTTTAATAAATCATAGAATTTATTTTCTTTTTCATTTAAAGTTCTTAATCCTAATTTTGAATTTGTTGCTGCTTTAGAATTTGCATTATTGGCTTCTGCAACGATTTCATTAATTAAATTTTCATTTCTTTCTTCTGCAATCATTTCAATGACTTGCATAATGGCTTCTGATTTATCTTCCGCTTTTTCTAGAAGCTCTTTTGCTTTTTGCATCGTAGCTTCACTAATTTTTTTGTTGAATTTCATCTTTCTTCCTCCTATTTTTTTGTATTAAAAAAAGCATCCCATCCGCTCAAAGGCTTTTCTTCTTGTTTTGCCTTTTCAGCTTCCAATGCTTCTTTTGTCTTATTCAATTCTTTTTCATTAGTATCAAGCTTTTCATTTAATTTACTCATTTCTTTTTGTAAATCTTTAAAAGCAACTACTTGATTGTACATCATTTGACACTGTACATAGTTTTTGTTTTTAGACTGATTAGCACCAGAATCTACATCTTTGATTTCAGTCGCAAAGCCATATTTGATTGCTTCATCACTTGTAATCCATGTTTCATCATCCATCATAGAAACGATTTCATCACGTGATAAGTTAGATGAATCAAGATAGATTTGAATAGATGGCTCGGTAATCTTTTCTAGATCATCCGCTTGCTTTCTTAAATCCTTTGCATTTCCATAAGCGTACGTCCATGCATTATGAATCATCAGCAATGAACCTTTGTTCATCACTCTTTTTGTTCCTGCCATGAAGATGACAGATGCAATTGAGCACGCAAATCCATCGCATACCGTTGTAACATTTCCTTTAAATGATTTTAAAAGATTATGGATTGCTAAGCCTTCAGAAACTGAACCACCGTAAGAATTGATTCTTACATTTAAATTAGCAGTATCAATCTCACTTAATTCTTTTGCAAAATCATAAGCGGATACATCATTTTCATACCACACTAAAGAGGTGATATCTCCAAAAATATAAAGCTCTGTTGTTTCTTCATTGACCTTTGTAAACTGATAAAATTTATCCATTATCCATCACCTCCTTTCGTTGAATCGATGTTTTCAGCATAGTTCTTGGTAAATCTTCTCGCATCCGCCCACTCCTCTTGGACAGGTGGTTTTTTTAATAATTTCAAGATATCGTTATGACTCCACCCATTTGAATAAAGCTTGTCAAGATTTCCAGCGCTTTCGATGACGTCAATATGCTTGATTGAACTCGTATCGAATAAAATCCTGTCGCCTTTCAACCATGCTTCTTTTGAAATATAACATGCATTCATTCCATCATTGAGTTCTTCAAAAACGGGATCTAATGCATATGTGATAAATTCATTGTTTGCATCACTTTTTTCAGTGACCTCACCATAAAATACTGTTTTTGGAATTCCTAGAGCAATCGCTACATTTGTAAACACTTCATCTTTAAGCGCTTTTAAATCACTTGCACTTAGAGAAGACTTATTTTCAATGTTTTCTATATCAACTCCATTTGCAGCTAAAATAACTGTAATATCCGCACTGGAAAGCTGTTTTTTAATCTTCTCTGAATAAGCATTTGCTGTCATAGGCTTCAATGTCTCTGAATCTATCAATTTATTATTAGCAGGAGTTTTTAACTTATATTTTCCTGCCTTAGATTTCAATCCGTTCAGCATGACTCCCCACGCAACTGCATTTTCTTCATTGACTTTATCTAAATAACTTAATAATTTATCGTTTTTATATTTAAAATGGATTGCATCATCCTTTGTAAAGATTCTATCGAGTGTCAAAACATCATTTCCGCTTCTAATAGTGACATTAGAATACGTTTTTTCTTTCAAGACGCTATTTGATTCAGTAAAGGAATCTGCATGATAAATAGAATTATCTCTCATCTGAACAACGAGACACCCATTGGAATTACTACACATTTGCAATACGACCTGTTTCCAAAAATCAGTAGCATATTCATTTGGATTCGGTCGAACATTCAAAGCGTATTCCGTTAAACCTCTATCTCTATCACTTGAATAGACATCGATAGGACATTTAGAAACAGTATCCGCAATCTTATTGAATCCTACTTCCAAAGCCAGTTGAGAAAGTCGATTCTTTTCAGTCATCATATCAATGTATAAATCAACAAGCTGACCTTCTTTATTGAATAATCTTTTTACAATATCGAACACTTTTTATCTCACCTCCTTGATTTATACAAAAATAATTGTTTCATTCAATAAATCATCCGCTGACATTGCACACGTAAATGCCATAAATCCATCTGTTTTTCTTAATTTCGGTTCTATCTTTCCATACGACTTATTTCCAAATTTATCCATTTTCACGGATGTATTATTTGTATACCATCGCATGATGGCACTGTTTCCAAAATTGATATTTCCATCGCTGAATGCTTTTTCGACACTTGGAGCAACGATTGTATTGATAGCTCCGACACTTCTAATCATTCTTACCAGCCCATCGGGTTCTTTTTTAGATTCAATGGATATATTTCTGCTTTCAAATGCTTCTCTAAACAGTTTAAAACGGTACATATCCATAACTATTTTTCTTACATCGTATTGGAACATCTTTTCAACGCACCAATCAACAATAGCATGAACAGATAAACTCTTTTCATCTACGATTTCATAATCAGTAAACCCTTCATTGCCTTGATTATCTACCATAGGAAACTTGATTGATTCAAAAAATGGACTGTTTCTACATATCCATGTCTTTTGTCTCCAAATGATTTCATCATCGATTTTGAAAAGAACACCTGCAGATGCAAAGTCACGTATATCTGCATAATCGATTCCTATAACACATGGATGATTTTCAATGTCATCGGGAACTGGTCTTTCAATTTTCTTTTCTATGTCGATGTAACAAGCTCTTTGGATGTTTTCCCAACTTGCAACGGTCACATCTTCATTTCTAGCTGGAAGATTCATTCTTTTTGTTAGAAATTCGGCTTTTTTAGATGGCATTTTTAACATTTCTTTATAGTCATATAGAATCTGTTCTTTTAAATCTGGCATAAATTCCATTGATGGATTTGCTAAAACAAAGTTCTTAGGATCATCAACTTCCTTTATGTCATTTAATTTGCATAAAAAAGGAAAATAACGTAAATCGTTATCTCCTGTTTTCAAAATCTCGGTACATATATCTAAAAGCTCGTCTAGTGGTCCATCACGGACATAGCCATTTGTTGTAATAATAAATTTTCTTGCATGCTTTATTTTTCCTAACTGTGATGAAAAGACATTTATCTGATCATAATTCTCATAAGCATGATATTCATTGAAAAGAATAGCTCCTGATTTCTTACCATCCTTTGTTTTGGCATTTGATGTATTGAATCTAATCTTTGCACCTGTCTTTCTATTTTTGATTTCCTCTTTTGTCTTATAAAATTTGCTTTTAAATTTGTTCCAATTATCATCCAGCATATCATAGACAACATTGAAACTGTCCTTCGACTGTTCTTCATTATTTGCAATGATATCAATATGATAATTCTTGATTCCATAGAGCGGTGTTTGAAGAAAATTCATCAAAGGCATGATGAATCCATCCTTACCATTCCCACGTCCCATCAATGTGACAAATGTTTTAAAAAGAGGAATATCATCAACGTACATAAAGACAAAAGCATAGATAAATTTTTGATAGGGAAACAGCTTATAATAGTTATTTTCGCAATATTTTAAGCAATTTTGATATGTTTTTTCATCAAAAAAAACATCATTTCTAGCCAATGTTGGCAAAACGATGTTTTTTATCAGCAGTTTTCTTTCCTCATTTATTTTATCTGGATTCTTCTTTACATAATCGATATAATCATTGATTTCTTTACATTCAATCATATATAACCATCATCCGAATTATCAGATGAATCAACGGGATTTTGTAAACCTAATTCATCGAGAATCTTTAACATGGTTGTTGTTATTTTCATTAGGTTTTGCACGGATTCATTAGGCTTTACGCTCTTAAAGCCATTTCCCGAAGTAACTGTATATCGCAATCCATTTTCTTTGATATCCTTTTGACATTTCTTTTTAAGATCGTAATATTTCATATAATCTTCAATCAAGTCGAGATAGTAATTTTGATACTTGCCTTGAGCATCGAGCTGTTCCAATAAATCATCCTTGATTTCCTTTTTTGTCATAACAACACCCCTTTCAATAAATATTTGTATACCACCCGCTATCACATGCGCACGGATATTTTTGAACAGTTAGGACCACATGCCCGTTCTCCAAATTGAAAAATCACGTGAGAATTTGATGGGGGGGTATTACCAGCGCTCATCTGTTAGCTTTGGCTTTGATTTGTTCCATTTATTCAAGTCATCACGACCTTCAACGACCTCATGACAATGAAAGCATAAGCTCACTAAGTTATCATCATTCAATGCTTTATCAAAGTGCTCTTTCATTGGCAAGATGTGATGGACATACTTTGCTTTAGTAAGTTTAAATCTTTTAATAGGTTTATCTTTAACAACAAATAAACCTTTACATCTTTGACACTCATAATGATCACGTTCAAGTATCTCTTTTCTTTTATCCTTCCATTCTCTTGACACATAGAAAGCATGAACATCACCTGTACTTACTAACGTTCTTACTTCATCAAGTGTTCTTCTTTGTTTCTTCATCTTCTTTTAAGTATTGCTTTATGCTTTCACAAATGTGTTTATTCTTACATGATAAATTGACTATTCTTACAATAAGTTTGTATCCAGCATATATATTTTCTACATCCGTTGTTGTTTCTAGATTAGGACAAGCTGCACACATATCATTTAAATCACAATTAATATTTAGCTTTTCATCTTTCATATAATTCCTCCCAATGAAAAAGAGACAGCATATGCTATCCCTTTTTCAAAGACAATCTGTTGACATCGTGGAAGTCTTTTGACCTCAAAACCACATTACCATAATAACACATAAATCATTAATTTTATTATCAAATAATTATCAAAGTTTCTTTTCAGCTTCAACAATCCTTTGAACATCCTCTTTTTTTGGATCAAGAACAGTATCAAGAATATCAAATGATTCATCAGCAATTCTATAGAATGTAGCTTGTGAATATCCCAGTTTAGATGCTTCATTTAGTCTATTGCTATTACTTTTTGGATAGTTAGCATATATCATAATAACTTCCTTTTGTTTCTTATTTAGTAATTCTGCAATTGTTTTTTCTAAAAAACCAATAACAGTATCATACATTTGTATGTGCTCATCATATATCTTTTTATTTTCAATTAGTTTATTGTACTTTTCAAAGATTGTTGAATGACTACCACCTGGCAACTCATCGGAATACCTGATTGCTTGTATCGTATTTTCTAAATCTTTTTTTGTCTTTTTTAATAAATATGATGTAGCTTTCCATTTTTTCCAATGAAGTATTTGAAACTTTGATTCTTGCATATTATCTCTCCTTGCTTGATTCTTTTATTATTTCACACCAACATAGATTATGATCATCTATATAATAGTCAGCATAAATCTTTCTAGGATTATTTTGATATCTTTCTTTCATAAACTCTAAATTGTCATTTACTGCATCAAATTCAATGCCATATCTTTTGCAAAATGCTAGAGCTTCTTTTAGCCTTTGACCTTCTCGCATTGTATTTAAAATAAGATAGTGTCCTTCCTGCTTCTTTTTCTTAGCAAAATTTATAATGTCACTTCTAGGACTCCCAATTGCAGGAAATTTATCTATTACTAAAGTACCATCAAAATCAAGAGCATATATCTTTTTAATACCCATTTTCTAACCTTTCACAATTGATTTTATTTTTATTTAAATATTCTTGATATATTTCATCAAATGTAAAATTTAATCTTCTACTTAAAACTAATAAATTCATTAATTTATTTTCTCTTAATATTACAATACAAATCAGTTGATGAAGACTTAAAGCACTGATATCCGTTTCATATTCAGCAATTGCATTTTTATAGTATTCTAATATTACTTTAATATCTCCTGCCATAGGTCCGTATCTTAATTCCCAAGTCATAACAAAGTGATAGACATCCACTAGCTCTTCTAATACTCTTTTTCTATTTACTGGTTTTTGGCTCTTTTTCCACCAACACCAGGAACCTTTTAATTCATGAGTTAATTCTCCTAATTCATCAATAATTGCCATTTGTAATTTATCAGCTGTCATACTAAGCTCACCGAATTCTTTTAGAATATTTTCATTCAAAGATTTTTGCATAGTAAACATTTTTTCAAGTTGTTCTTTTGTTGTCATAAATATTGCTCCTTTTTACTTTTCTTCAATATATTCAATTTTTCCATTTTTCAAAATGAATTCACCTTTTAATCTTTCATTCAATTTTAGAGAATGAGCCTCAATTTCTGCTTTTTTGTTGTTTAATTTTCCTGCTAAAATCTCCGCTCTTAAAAAATTGAATGTACCATGATTCTTATTAATTTGTTTCCTAATATCTTCTAATTCTTTTTGTAATAATTCAATTTTTTTATCTTCGATGAATATTTTATAAACAGCATTACAATTAGGACATTGAAGATATATAAAATTATATTTTAGTCCTTTTATAATTATTTTTTCTTGTTTGATATTGTCTACTTTCATCGCAAATTGATGTTGACATTTATCACATTCTATAATCATTTTTAGCTCCTTTCTACAGGTTAAATTGAATTCTCATAGACTCTCTTACATATATCATACTATCATCGTTTAAATGACATAGTTTTTCTTTTAATAAAGTCCTATGAATTGTTGTTATTTGTTCTGATAAAGTATAGTTTACAACTCTTTGAATCACTATACTTCTATGTTGTGGTAGATGATCTTTTTTTGTTGTTAATGGGATGATTTGTACCAAATCACAATATAAATTATTTTCATTATTACTTACGATTACGCATGGTCTAATTCCTTTTTGTTTATGATCATACGTACCTGTACATTCATCACTCAAATCAACCCAAAAGACATCGCCATATTTTACTTGTTCTTTGTACCACCCCATCATTCATTTTCTCCTGTAGCTGGAATTTGAATGGGATAAAATCTGTTTTCTTCAAAATTACACCATTCACAATTTGATTCTCTATTGCTCATCATTTCTTCTTTTAAATCCTTAAATTCAAGAGATTGAGGAGTGAAATGCTCCTCAATTAACTTTTTCAATCCATTGTAATCTTCATTTATTTCATTAATACCATTAGGACCAATGTTAGCTCTATGAGCATATCCAGCGATATCATCCAATAAACTCATACATCTTTCTTTAGTCAACATCTTCAGCCACCTCACAATTTTCTAGGATGTCTTGAATTGAAGTAGGCTCTTTATCTTCCCATTTTACGAATTGAAAGCGATCTTTGAAAAGTCTTAAAAATTCGACGTCTCCACTCTCATAAAACCAACCTATTTTGTCTCTTTTAGGCTTGTTGGTATATATATGAACGCATTTTTGATTTTTGTCTATTACAATATATTCAAAACCATTTCCTTTGAAATACTTCAACAATTCAAATTCTAAACGAGATAGCTTAATAGGCTCTTTGTATTCTTGACATAGCCATTCAGTTCTAGTAATGTCGCATGTTCTACCTTGTTCATCATATCCGAACTTACATTCCTGACATTTCATTTCATCAGCACATGAACCGCAACCTACAATTTTGTTATTCTTTTCTAAAATTCTAAAGTCATAACCGACATTGCTAATTTCTTTTTTATACTTCATTGCATTAATCATCTTCAACCCTCCAATTTAATGCCTGACCGCAATCCCAACAACATCTAGTTTCTTGACGTTCATTCATGTAATGTTTTAGTAATGCATTACCACAATTCGGACAAGTATAGGTAGCTTCAATTCCAACAAGCCTATCAAGTAAGAAAATTTTCCCTAACTTGTTTTTTATCGGCTTCTTAGGCGTCGCTTTATCCACTAATTCTTGTAATATGTCTACTTCATCACCGCAATAGCGAATTTTAATAGCGGGTAAACAGTGTTCGATAATTTTCGTTGTTTTTTCTTCAATGCTGTTTAATGCTTCTTGATATTTATTCATCTAACCACCCCAATTCTTTCTTCTGTTGTTCAACCAATTTCATTAAAGGATTTTTCAATAAAGGAACATCAATATTTATTGGTTTATCTCCAAATACTGCATACATTGTTTTTGTTCTTAAATCAAAACCAATAGCAAAGACAGTTTCTAATTCATCAATGAATAAGTCATATTCAATAGCTGCTTCATTCTTTATCGTTACAAATCCTAATTCTTCAAACATTTCTTGTGTTGTCATTTGAACCATCCTATTCACCTATTTTTTATTACGTATAACTAGATATTATACGAAATCATTAATTTCTCTCAAAGCCTATATATATCAATGACTTTGAGAGATTTTTATTTTTAAAAACTTTGTTTATTTTTTAATGTCCATTTTTAGCTCTTTTGATAGGCTATCTTGTAAACCATTTAATATACCTTCTTGGATTTGATTTACAATTTTGCTATCTAATTTCACATCACTTAAATTACTTAAAACCCCATCTTTTTTTACTTTTTCTTTTGTCAATGGTCCTAGATTAAATGCTTCATCAATACTGCATCCACTTTGTTTCATAGTTGCTTTTGCTGTTAATTCACCAGTATCTTTATTTTGGGGCTCTTGTAAATCTTTTTCTTGTGGAATATATTTCAATTTAAGTTTAAAGGGCGCTAATGGCATACAGTCACAAAATTCTTTCAATTTACAATATTCGCAATCATTTTCTTCATTAATATTACTGCAATATGATTTTAATATTTCAATTCCAACAAATTCATTTAAATTATCAGTGTAAATCATTTCATATCCTCCATTTTTATTGTTGATTTTATAGGTATTATATTTTTGCATCTAGGACATATAATATAATCGGTTACTTCAACATGACCTTTATGCATTATTCCAGATAGAAACATTGCTTCTTTTTTTTGTTTCATATCTGATTCATCAAATTTCAAGAAAGCTTTGCATTTGCTACATGTTGTCATGTTTTGATTGATATTTCCAATGATTTCAATCATCTTTGTCACTCCCTTCTATTTCAAATTAAATTGAACTTGTATATGTCTATAATCAATACCTAATACATCATAAGATTCCTTAAAATACTCGATTACAAACTTTCTTTTTGAATCTGTCAACAAATCTAATTCTTTTTTTGTTTTCCCCATCCAACTTCCATAAGGACATCCCATGCATCCTGTTCTAGAAACATGATCATATATTTTTGGTATTTCGATATTGAACTTCTTATAGATTTTTTCTAATAGTTCATCGCTCAAATCGTGTAAGGGAGTGAACTTTTTATCTTTGGTAAAGCAACTTTTATATTTTGATTTTCTCAAGTTGCTCTCCCCCCCCTCGCACACCTAAAATAGCTTTTTTACCTGTTTGTTTTTCAAATTGTTTAAAAGGTTCTTTCTTTAAATACTTACAGCATTTAGGTGATACTTTATGCAATTTGTTCGATAGCAATAACTCTTTTGCTGTTTTATTCAATTTGAAGAGCGTAGTATATTTAATTCCATTCTTACCAGTAAATACATATCCATGAACATGCATCATTAACGAATCTGTTCTACATCCATTTTGATATCTTTCAATATATTCATCTTGAACTTTTGAAAAGCAAGGACTACCATATTTTTCTTTTATTTCAAAAGGTTTCATGGCTGGCAATAAAATACGATCAGCATTTTCTAACATTCTTTTTAGAATCTCTTGATGCTCCATATACGTATTTACAGAAACAATTTCAATTTCATCATCATACAAATACTCTTTGATAAACCAATATAAGAAATGACTATCTTTTCCACCACTGTAAGAAAGATAGTATTTACTTTTATCGATTTTCTTAAATTTGCTTTCCAAATCTTTTAAATAGAAATCTACTTCATCCATTTGAATCAGCTTCCTATTTCTATTACTAATACAGGAAATAAAGTCATACCTTCAGTTACATTACTGCAATATAATTCAGATACTTCTTTATTCTTATATTCTTGAATTTTTTCTATTTCATTAGCATTTATCTTTGCTAATGAATTTCCTTTTCTATCAACTAGAAAAATTTTACCAACTGGCTTTATTAAGCATAATAAATTATCTAATATCATATTTTTCCTCTCATTATACATACCTCAAGTCATATTTATGTTTCTTGCTAATATCACCGCAATAATTTCTAACTGTTTGATCAGATATATTTAATTGTCTAGCAGTTTCAGCTACTGATGGATATGTCTTTACTAACTGATTTTTTTCAAAAAGTCCTATCTTTTTTGCTAGCAATGAGTGGCTTTTGTTCTTGTCAATAATTTCAATATTATCAACTGATAAATCCTTATAATTACCATCTTTTAAACGTACTATTTGACTTCTACTTTTCCATCCGAAAAAAGCCGATGCGATAATATTCTTTGCAAAATATTCTTTTTTATTTAATTTTATAATCAATACCATTTTGTTTCCTTTTCTTTTAGGAAATGGATATATCTCTCTTTTCAAACCACTTCTATAAATAACGTAGAATCTACCATCAGCTGTTGCGTAATATTTTCTAGAATCTTCAACTTCTAAAATTAATTGATCCTCATATTCATCATCTTCAATCAAAAGATATTTATTTCTAAATATCTTTCCTAAATGAACAAATTGATTCAATTGCTGTGATGTAAAGTTCAATTCCTTTTTCAGCTCTTTGGCAGTTATCGTTCCACAATCATCCGTAATGTCATCTTTATTCAGCATCATGTATCTTTTTTCTTGTTTCTTCATCTCTTACATTCAACTCCTCAAATAACTGCGATAATAACAATACCTCTAATAAACCTAGAAGAAATAAGATTATTATCCATGTAAATGGTTTTCCTGTTAGAATCACAAATACAAAGAAAAATACTATGGCCGTAATGACAATTTTATATACTATTTTTTTCATAAAGACTCCTTTTTAATAAAGCTATTTGCTGTTTCATCCTGTTATTTTCTTCTTTTTTATCTTTTAACTCCTTTGAATAATTTGCCGCCATTTCTCGATAGCGCAATCTTTCAAGTTCACATTGATCGTATTTATTTTTTTGAAAATCTAATTCAACTGTTAATCTTATTACTTCATCATCCTGCACAGTATTTTGTAATTTCTTTTTTAAAATGGAATTTTCTCTTTTTAAGCTTTTTATCTCATTTTTTAATGGAATATGTTTGTTATCAGCCCATTCAAGCATCAGTATTCTTAATTTTTCTACTTTATACAATGTAATTGCACCTAGTTTATTAATTGAAACAGTGTAGGCTGATTTAATGAACGCTCTAGATTTTGAATAAAATTCAATCCAGTTTTAAAATAGCTTTCTTTGATTTCGCAACCTATTCCATTTCTACTTAATTTGACAGCTGAATAAGGAACTGACATTACTCCAGCAAAAGGATCAAATACTGTTTCCCCCTCATTGGTGTACCATTTTATTAAATGCTCAATCAAATCTAATTGAAGTGGTGTCATGTGCTTTTCATCTTTTTCTTCTTTAGCAATTTTTGTATTCAAGACATTTGTTCTTGATACTTTAGGTGATTCATTTCCGATTCCCCAACAAGGACTAGCAAGACGAGTCCATTGATGAAATTCATCATCTATATCTTCATGTTTGACATGAACCCATTCATCTTCTCGTTCGTGCTTTTGCATCAAAATGACGTAGTCTGGCATTCCAGTTCTCGTAATTTCTGCAAATTTCTTATATGAATTCCATAAAATGGATGCTGATTTAGTTCGAGTGGCTTCAATTTGAGGATCTTTAAATACTGTAATCTCCCCATGATATGTCCATCCGTGTTTTTGAAAAGCTTTGATTACCATACCTCTAAAATCAATCAACCCCATCGCTCCATCACGTCCTTTGAAGGTTGGAATTTGCATCACATGTAATGCAATAATTCGCCCAGGGCGAGTAATTCTATAGAGCTCTGGAATTAAATATTCCATTTGCTGAAAAAATTCATCTAAATCTTTGACATTACTGAAATCTCTAGGATCATCACTGTACGTATAGAGATTTGCAAAAGGAATTGATGTAACTGTCAAATCAATGCAATCATCGGGAAGCTGATGACATACATTTACACAGTCATCGTTATATAGTTTGTAACTCATAGAAAGTTTGGCATTTCAATTTTCTTTGGTTGAAACACCTCATTCACCTCTTTTCCTTCAAAATTTAATAATTGTATTTCTTGAACCGACATGTCCATTTGATTTTTAAGATTATGTTGCAGTTCTTTCTTTTTATTTACCGTTTCCAAAATATGCATTTCAGTTGTTCCTAATACAATGTAAGAATAGACATCCTGTTTTTGCCCAAATCGATAAATTCTTCTCAATGCCTGATGATAGTTTTCATAAGAATAAGTTAGTCCGCAAAAGATGACATTATGGCATTTTTGGAAGTTCATTCCATAACCGAAAATCTTCGGTTTTGAAATCAATACTCTTATTTTCCCATTTTTAAAATTCAAAGCACATCTTTCTTTTCTTTGAGGATTATCACTACCTCTGACTTCAACTGATTCTGGAATGTATTTTTTTAATAGATCAGCTTCTAAATTTGTATCACACCATATCAAATACTGTTCATCATCTTTCATTGCTAATTCCGCACATTTTTTAGCTCTTGCATCCGCTGTTCTATTCTTTTCTTTGTGAAAAGAAGTGGCTGATGTTCCTATTTCTCTAAATAAACCATGTTCAAAATTATCATCGATTACATCGATATCAATCATGATATTTTTCTCAAGCAGTTTAGGAAGTGTATAATAATCTGCTTCATATCCTAAATCTTTAGGACTTTCGATGTTAACCGACCAATTACAGCACCATCTATAGAAGTCTTTTGTAGCGTGTCCTTTTAAACGATACGAACCTGTTTTCATATCATTGATGAAATAAGTTGCCAATGCTTGAGCAGTTGTCATAATTCCTAGAAAATCAGCATGATTCAATAATTCCATTAAATCATTAGGCGCTGGAGTTGCTGTACAACAAAGACGATATTCCGTATTTTTAAAAGCATTTGTCAGTTGTACTCTTGTTTTACCTGTAAAGTTTTTTAAAACGCTTGATTCATCTAAGACGATTCCAGCAAATAAACTTGTATCGATATTATCTAACTGCTCATAATTAGTAATATAAAGCCCGTTATCAATAGAAAAGTCATCTCTCAATACGTTTACTACATAACCTAGCAGTGGAGCTTCCTCATATGCAGTTTGAACTGTTACGCCAAGAGGAGCGAGGATAAGAACAGGCTTATTTGTTTCTTTGTTAACTTGATGTGCCCATTCAAGCTGTTGCAAGGTCTTTCCCATCCCGCACGCTTCAAATAACGCAAATCTTTTCTTTTTGAGTGCTTTTTTAACAATGGCTTTTTGATAGTCGAATAGAACAGGATTTAAATCATCCAATTCAATATCGATTCCATCCGTTTCTTTTACTTTCTTTTTTGATTCTAAAAATTCTTGATAGTTCATAATGCACCTCCTAAAGTGTATTTGTAAGCATAGAGTTATCTATTATTCTTTTATGACACCAATCATTAATAAAAGCCATTTCAGTTATGGTTGGTTCTTTATTGTCATATCCTCTAGCCTGCAAAAGAATCTTATTAACTGGATCTATTTCAACAGTAACCAGTGATTTTTCTTTTTCTTCCTGTTTTCTAACAAAGAATACTGCAGATTGATGCGCTGCAATTTTAGGAATGTAATTTCTAACACAATGATTCATCTGACTTGCTTCATTTACTAATTCCTCAACGGTTCTAGCAGCTCTAATAACGTAATCATAATTTTCGTAATTGTAAGGTCTTATCATGTTTTCAAAATCTATGATTTCCTGTTCGTACTCTTTATTATCAAGTATCTCTAGGTTATTGAACATCTTGTCATGTTCTTTTTTTAAATCCTTTGGAAACAGTTTGCTTTTATCTATATTCACATGGAGTCTTTCAAGAAAATCAATGTAATCCATCCAAAAAGAGAAGTCACGTTTTTGCTTTTTTAAATATTGGATTGTTTTTTTATCATTGGCATAATGATTTTTACTTTTTCTATATCCAACTTTTAACGCATCTCTTGCATACTCTATATCAAATGTATTTAAATCAACCATCATCTGCATTTCATATTTGTCCGGATTGATTTTTGACCATATTCTAAAAAATCTTTTATTTTCTTTTAGAAACTTTCTTACATCTTCGACATCGTTTACTCCCATATAACGCATGATCTGTCTAAAGTATTTTGTCATTCCCATTTTGTAAATCATTTCTATTTCAGGGAATATGTCATAAATAAAAATGTAATCTTCTAAATACCATCTCTTAGACATTTCTAAAATATTCGCATACTTGTATTTTGATTTTTCAATGCATTTTTTTACATTGCTTCCTATAAAGTAACCTGCTTTTGGAACTTCTGCTTTCCATTTGTACGCATCCGTTAATTCTTTCCAACGGTCTTTTTCGTTGTACTTACAAGAAATAAGATAGTTATTATTGTTTATATATCTTTTAACCGAGATATTTCTATCCAAGTTCCACCTGAACGCTTCTAAAACTTCATAACTAATTCTTAAAAGCTTTTTATTGTACATTTTTTTAAATGAAAACGTTCTTAAAATAAGCTCATTTCTTTTATTCAATGTTGTAATAGTTAGCCAACAACAATAATCCATTACATTTCTATTTCTTTTGTATATTTGAAGCTTTGAATTGCAAACAGGACATTTCTTATACTCATTTATTTTGATTTTTTTATCCTGGTGCGTTGAATTGCAGTTCGTACAGAAATATGTATGATCATCTAATCTAATCAGCTTATTCCATTTATCTCTTTTTGCCTGTTTATTTCCTTCTTTAATCAGATAATCAATATTTCTATACTCAGGTATCTTAATCATTTCATCAACGACTTCTTTTTTTGTTACTTTCATAAATCAAAACCTATTTGCATGTCATTTACCTTTGATTTTTTCTTTTTAACAGTTCTCTTTGGCTTTGTTTCCTGTTTCATCTTTTCAATTTCTTGTTTATAGGAATCGCACTGCATTTGTAAAAGCTGCATTTTACTGTTTTCTTTTTCATCATCATTTGCATTACCTGGATGCATTAGCATGATGTTTTCCATTTTCTTTTTAATTGCATCCATATCAATGTTATCTTCATCAAGATAATGCATTACTATTCCATATAATTCTTCATCTGGACCAGTAACACATGCCATACGTTGATTGCTTTTTCCTTCCAAATGCTTCACATAGAGCTCATGACCGATAAAAAGTATCATGTCATCAATATTCTTATTTTCTTTTTCCAACAATTTAACTGCATCATTTCTCGATAAAAGATAGTTTTTGATCATTATAATCATTGAATCATTGCTATTTTCTAGCTGCTGTTTGAAACTCATCTATGCCCCTCCTTATCTTCTTGTCCAATTCATCTCTATATTTTTTTTGGATGATGAACAATTCATCTTCATTTATCTCCTTGACTATTCTTAATCTATTTGTTGAAGCTCTTGTATCTAATCGATCATCAGTAGAAAGCAATCCAAGTGCTTCTACAATGCAATAGCGGTTTCCTTGATTTTTAGGATAATACTGTAAGACTCCAAAGGGTTCCATGCAAAAATGAATACCGTTTTTAGCGGTTTTAGGATTTCCTTCGGTTTCATAGGTCTTACCAACCTCAAACTGCATATTTCTACATCTAAGATTTTTATCAAAGCCCTTATATCCGTATACTCCCATTACTTCACCTTCTTTGGATGCATTATTAAGATTGCCCTATGTGATACTTCATTTATTCTTGTAAGTCTATAGCCTATCAATCTATATTTTTCTGAATAAGTTTCTTCAAATATATGCATCATTTCTTCATAGTCAGCACATATAAAAGTGGCTTTTTTGTAGGTCTTTTTCATGCTCTTTCCTCTATTTTTTGTTTCGTATAACCTATAATTATACGAAAGTATTCCAATCTCCCAAAGCCTATATATATCAATGGTTTCGAGAGAATTTCCATCAAAAAAACTTTGTTGATTTTTTGATAGCTATTTTTGTAGTTGTCGATATGAGATTCCTATGACTAATCTGTTATCATAGTCAATTTCAAAATTCCATACATTTGAATTTAAAAGTTCATCTCTTAAAGAATCCTTATATTTCTTATCAGTCTTGACAATTACGTAATCATTACATGTTTCCTCTAAGGTTGCATCAACGATAGTAATGTCATAACTTTCATTTATAAATGATTCTAGAAATTCATTAAGTGTTAAATGATTTTTCATTTTCTTTTTTCTCCTATTTAATATTGTATTTTTTCAATGTTTGGTTCACTTCTATCATGTTTCTGCATATATGGAACTCATCCGTTTTATCCCTGCAATAGTCTTTGTAGTATTTCTCTTTTATACTTTCAATAGATTCATTTTTTGATATGTCATAAATAATGTGTCTTAATATATAAATTCCATCCAGCTTATTTAAAACGATACAATACATGGTTCATCCCTTCTAAAACATGAATGATTCTAAGTAATTTGTTTTCTAGATCTATCACGTCCGCAATCTCTATTTAACTTATCTTGAATTGCTGATTCCATAACCTGCGCTTGATAGATAATGTCATTTATTTCTTTTAAAGAAAGACAATCTATATTAAGTACATCCATAACTACAAATGATGTATTGCTTTTTCTGCTTCCTAAAAATAGTCTCATTTCTTGCATTATTGGATGTTTTAATCTTGCTTTATTAATAACTTCTAGTGCCTTTATAGGCTCAACAGATGTTGTTTCTGATGTAGCTACTATTACATCTTTATTGTTTAAATAATGAACCGTTATTTCTATTTCCATGCTATCTATCCTCCTCGCACCAAATACTTGTTCTTACAAGTGATCCTTTTGATTCAAATGCGAATTTTGTTACTAAAAGATTTAAAATATCATCCTTGATACTTTCCCAATAGAAAATATTGCAATCTACAACAGTTTGATATGATTCATCATTTTTCTTAACTAATATTTCTAATGTCATTCCGCTTTGTTTGTACTGCATTTCTAAAAATTTTCTAACTGTCACGTCCTTATTCTCCTTTCTAGTATCTTATTGCTTCTACCTTACGTTTCTTTTCCTTTTGGGAGGTATTTGTGTATATTGCAGTAGTTTTTACATCACTATGACCTAATATTTTAGCTAGTTCACTCAATGATGCTTCTCCGTTTTCTTTAACCCATTGAATAGCAAACATATGACGGAATGCATGTGGATGTGCTTTTTCAAGCTTTATTCCTCTACATAGTCCACATATTTTTTTAATCCTGTTTTCAATGGTCTTCTCTGTCAGCATTATCTTTGGTGATTTCGCACCAGGAAATAATGTACCTTCTTCAATACCGTGTTTTTTAGCATATTTAAGTAGCTCTCTTCTTAAATCTGCTCTCAAAGGAACACATCGCATCTTTCCTTTATTGTAAACTTCAACATACTGCCTTCCCTTTTCTACATTTTCAAATGTATAGAATTCAAGTTCGCTCAATCGAATACCCGTATAACCAAATATCTTCATGATCATATAGGTATCCTCTTGACCTATTTCTTTTGCTTTTTTTAACATTCTTTTAAATTCAATAGGCTCTAATACATTTTCAATACTGGTTTTTTCTTGTTCTTTAATAGGGTTTAAAGTCCATCTTGATTCATATTTTTTAATGCTCTTTTCTCCCCACAAACCTAATTCATTCATTTCTACATACTTCATAAATTTATTTACTATGATTATGTAGTTATTTACTGTCTTAGTTTTAAAATTTTTCAAAAGCATTTCTTTATATTTGATGACATCATTTTTAGTGATATCTTCCTCTTGAAAGAAATCTATAAATTTAAGTACGACTTTTTCATATTTGCTGAAAGTATTCTTTGTCTTTTCATCACTGATTTCATCCTCGATAAAATCACTAACATAAGAATTCAATAATGTTTTTGTAAACTTAACTTTCATATCAAATATTTCTCCTCAAATTCTTTCTTTCGTTGGGTTCTTTGACTTTCATACGTACATAGATGTAGTACATATGATTGACTTTGTTGTAGCGAATTTCATGATCTAAATACTGTTTTACTTTATAATGCTGATTCATATATATAGAAACAAGTGAATCATCCTCAATCATTTTTCTTATTTTTCTTTTTGAAAATGAAGTATATGATTTTCTTTCTATTGGCTTCTTTAGATTTTTTGAAGAGGTCCATCTTTTCTTTCCCTTTGGATCTTTAGATAAATAATTAGCAAGTCCCGAAAGTCCATACTCATCAGGCTCCAACTCCTCAATCCTTGTTCTTTTTCCTAAAGTCCACATATCCTTCATTTTCTTTCTTTCAAGTCCACCTTCAATTATCAAATGATGATGTACCCTTATTTTTTTCTTTTCATCATATTCCGTTACAAAAACATACTTGGCATTCTTCAGTCCTATCTTTTTTCTCTGATAGTTGATTCTTCTGATGTAATTAACTACCTTCTTATGAGCTTCTTTTTCGCTTGGCGGTAAGTTCTCATTTGAATATGTTAGATGAGCTACAAAGTCATCACTTGTAAAGTTATTATTTACAAGTCTTATAAAATACTTTCTAGCATTTCTATCATTGAGATTCCTTTGTGCCTTCTTTGTTTTCTTAGGTTTAAATCTTTGAAAATCCAGTTTGCTGAACAAAGGATAAAGCTCTACATCAAACTGATTTCCATGCCTTATTGTTTTTGTTGCATAATGATGATCTATCAATGATTGTTTCAACAATGATTCGATCTCTTTATCTTCTAATGTTGAAATCGGTGTATCATAGAAATCTTCATAATCATATGAATAATCTTTTATATTCTTTTTCGTTGATTTGTTAGGACACATTACAAGTGATTTAATGGCATCTTAAAACTCGCTTTTTTATTGAAACTATCTACACTTTTTTATAGTTGTATGCTATAATGTCTGTGTTGGGTTATTTTGAGTCTAAGATGCCGTCGACTTATGTCGATGGTTTCTTTTTTTTATCCAAAATATTTGATTATGAATTTTTCATTTTCTTGATACATTTCACTTCTTATCAAATCATTTGCTTCTAATAGAATTTTCTTTTGATCGTGATTAGATTGTTTCTTTAACATCGCTCCTAATTTTCCCATCACGACCGCATCACTTAAAAAATAATGTTTCATGATGTCATCAAAGTCATCGAACTGCCCTGCGTTTTCAAAATGTTTTAAATTCTTAAAGACATACATATTTAGAAAATCATTGAATGTATCTCTATTGTTTTCCTTGGATTCAATACTTGATAAGTCAAGAAATATCTGTCCAGCAATTGGATGACAAAACTTTTCACTATCTTCCATTTCTTTCATTCCTTTCTTTTCTTAAATAAAAAGCTATTATCGATATGATTCATCAAATTAATCAACTAGTAGTATTACGTCATTAATTTCTTTTTTAAGTTTGTTTTTATTTTTTGGAGGTTAACAAAATGAACGATAATAGCTTTAGAGGTAAAACTACCTCCTAGCAACCATAGAAGAAATGTCAAGCGTAAATTAAGTTATGGGAAAGATTTCTATGGTTGCTAGCAGATAGCTCTATCTGCTAGATAAATGAAAATATAAATTCTATTACAGCTCCTACTACAATCGCAGTACATTTAGCCGCAATCAAAGACACTATTACAATTGTCAAAAGTCCTTTATCTGTTAGTTTCATGTTCATTTTTATATTCTTCTGCTAATAAATGCGTAATACATTTATTTGCTTCTAATAGAAACATAAATTCTTGTTCGCTTATTTCATTTTTTAAATAAGCTTCATAACAGATATTTCCATTTCTCAAACATTGAACTTTTAACAATTGAGTGGCTGATAAAACATATATTCCATTTTCAAAATGTTTAATAGCGTCGTTTAAAATCAACAATGCAATGTTGAATTCTTCATCGATTGTAGATTTAACAATTTCATGGTTCTTAGCTTGTTTTATCGCTAAAAATATTAAAACCAGTAAAAGGATCAATACACATGATGTGTAATACTCATGGATTCCATTGGCAATATTTACTACTGATTTGATTGCTGCAATCCATGATGCAATCATGAGTAATTTAGCAAATATCTCACTTCTAAGTGCTTTCTTTATCTGATACATTTTTTTTCATCCTTTCTTCTAATTGATTGCTAATTTCCAGTTCATCAGTTAAAACTTTAATGCATCGCTTAATGTATTTATACGCTCCATCAGTTAATATTCCTGTTACATGCCATGCTGCAATCCATCCCTCTAATGAACCTAAAAAGTAATGAGATAAATTTAATGGATATGGATTTCTTGTTTCCTTAATTGCATAGAAAAAATAATCATCTATTTTATTGAAAACAAATTGTTCTTGCTTTGTCATTGCTATCACTCCTTTTATTCGTTTTACAATCATTTTCATTTATTACCTCAAAGCAATGTACTTCGTGATACAATATTTTCTGGAAGGAGGTGAATCCAATGGACGATTCAATCGACTCATTCGATGAATCCTTTGCAGGCATAGGTGCATGTATAGAAGAACTTCGAAAAGTACTTTCCCAATTTACTCAAGAATACTCAAACATCAAAAATACTATTAATGCAGTAGTGAAATACATTTCTGATGTAATTAAAGAGATAATTGATTCTTTTAATGAAGTTGTTCAAGAAATGATGAAATCATATTCTAGTATTGAAATTGCTATTCCTAACTTAGCTATTTCAATTAATAGTTATGATTACATCCCTCAAGCACCGCCTAAGGAAAAAAGTATTAAAGAAATTGCAATTGAAAACTTTAAATTTAATATGAAGAATTATTTAAACTCAAAAGTTATACGTTACATCAAGAAAAAGTTCCCAGCTTTTCTTGAAGGTCTAATTTTTGCTTTACTTCAAAATTTAATATTCAACGCAATAGGCATGCATTAAGCATGTCTTTTTCTTTTGAAATACATTGCTTAGAGATAACAAATGAATAATTGTTTTATTTAATTGTTTTTTCTATAGATTTCATACCTTTTTTTTATTTGAATTTATGTACGCTCACTTTATAATTAAGTTGTCAATGCTCCCCAGTATTGAAAATCTAATTAGAAAGTGAGACATTTATGAAAATTAGTAGAAATCAATATAAACTTTTAAAGAAAATATCTAAAAATAATCAAATCAATCTAAAAGAAGTAAAAGACACAGAAATAGATAACTTTAATTATTTAGCAGATAATAATTTATTAACTATAACTGAAAATTCATATAAACTTTATGACACTGATGCTTGTTTAATTGATGCGATTTATAAAGTTTCTCCTTTAGGCGAAGCTGAAATGTATGAATTTAAATCTACATTTTATAAATGGTGGATTCCTGTCGTTATTTCTATTGGAGCTTTCGTCGTTTCAACAATTGCTTTATTTAAATAACTTTATATAAAGTACAATTAATGAAAAGATTAATGAAAGTACCGATATGACAATTGGAAAATTAGGATAATCAAACATGAAATCAATCATTAAATTTTCAATAGAATCTAAAATAGATTCTATTTTTTTTAAAATAAATTTTTTCATTCATTTTTATACCTTCCTAATTGATACTTTTGTATTCGTGTTATTTTGCTGATCTAATAATTTGAATAAGTTTTTAATAAATAGTTCAATATTCATGTTTCCTACATGAGATGATTGATTGCTCATTTTTAATATAATTACGTTGTGAACGGAATATTAGAACAAAAAAATTAACTTATTCTCTTAATCTCTACATCAGCAATTTCACTTATCTTTTTTATTTCATCCCAATACCACTTAGAAAGACCATTTTCCTTATCAGCATATTTTCTTGTTGAAATTCCTAAAAGATTAGCCATTTCTTTTTGAGTTTTTCCAATGTTAACCCTAATAGCTTTTACACTTAATTTTTCCATAAAAATTACTCCTTTCTTAAATTCCGTTGCTAACGGATTTCACATTTTCAATATAGCACTGCTTTTTTCCGTTGTCAACGTTATTTTGTTTCTTTTTTCCGTTGAAAACGTTTTTTTATATGTTATAATACTGGTGAGGTGAAGATAAAATGGATAAAAATATCTATAAAAAAACTGGTGCTGTTTTAAAAAAAGCTAGAAAGCAAAAGAACCTTACTTTAGAAGACGTAGCAAAAATAATGGGAAAATCTAAAAGTTGGATTGGAGATATAGAAAGCGGACGTAATAGAATATATTTTGATGATATTTTAAAATTATGTGAATTATATGAAGCTGATATAGATGATATTGCTAAACAAGTTGATAATTAAATATAAAAAAACACCCTAGCGCCAACTAGGATGTTTAAAAAAGTGATACGCCAATATCACTAAAAAGTAAAAACACACACGAATGCCTTTTTACGTGCTCAATTATAGCATCTTTGTACGTTTAAGGCAAAATAAAGGAGTCTTAAATATGAAACAAAATGCAAGAATATATGCACGTGTTTCTAGAGATGAACAAGTAAAATATGGTTATTCTATTGATGCTCAATTAACTGCATTAAAAGAATACTGTAATCAAAATAAAATAACTATCTCTGGAATCTATGTTGATGAAGGAATAAGTGCAGCTACAACTAAAAAAAGAAAAGATTATTTAAGAATGATGAATGATCTAGAAGAAAATGACATTATTCTTTTCACAAAATTAGATAGGTTTTCAAGAAATCTTCTTGATGCAAACCTAGCAGTTTTAGAGCTGGAAAAAAAGAACGTATCTATTAAAGCAATTCATGAAGATGATATTGATACTTCTACTGCTGATGGTAAATTTATTTTTAATCTTAAGCTTTCTCTTGCTGAGCGTGAAAGAGAAAAAACAAGTGAACGTATAAATGATGTTTTTAAATATATGGCTAGAAACGGGCAACGTATTTCTAGTAAAGTGCCTTTTGGTTATAAAATAGAAAATAAGCTTTATGTACGTGATGATAAGAAAGCTGATGCTCTTCTTGATGCATATAATATGGTATTACTTTATAAAAGCGTATCGTATTCAAATAAACTTTTTAATGAAAAATATCCAGGTTATAAAATGGAGTATTCAAATTTTTTAAATCGATTAAAAAACCCTATAAACATAGGCATACATAAATATAATGATAATTTTTGTAATGGGATTATACCAAAAGAACTATACGATCAGGTACAAGAAATAATAAATAAAAATAATATAAGAAGTAGAAAAACTAAATCAATTTTCTTATTCTCTGGATTAATTAGATGTGGTACATGTGGACGTAGAATTGTAGGAAATAAAAAAACAGACCATAATTCTAGAAAAAATCCAAATTGGAAAGATACAACTTATTATCTCTACAGATGTAATCATGCTTATCAAAATAAAGTATGTTCAAATAGACATATCCTTTCAGAAAGTAAAATAGAAAAATACCTATTAGAAAATCTTAATACTTTATTAAGTAACTATGTAATAGATATTGAAACAAAACAAAAAGAACAAAAGGATCATACAAAAGATATTGCTAAAATAAAAAAACAAATGAAAAAATTAAAGGATTTGTATCTTGATGATTTAATTCAAAAAGATGAATACACTAATTCTTATAAAGAATTGGAAAGTAAATTAAAAGAATATAGCAATTTTAAGCAAATAACCGTTCCTAATGAGATAAAGCAAATACTTAATATAAATATTAGAGATTACTATGAAACGCTTGATAGGAAGCAAAAACAAGCACTTTGGCAAAGCATTATAAAAGAAATCATTTACAATGAAGATAAAAGCTTTGTTATTTATTTTATTTAATACGTTTACTTTCTCATTAGTTACATCAGGAATAACAAGAAGTAAAATCACTAAAATAACTGATATACAAAATATCATTTCGATCAATGTAAACCCATTTTCTTTTTTTATCATCATTTTCACCTATAGTTTTCCTTTCTTTTATTTTTATTTATAGAGTTGAAACAACATTCATCATTGGAATTATAATAGATACATAAACAACAATGACAAAACTTGCAACAAATCCATAAATCAAAGGAACAATTGTTTTAATAATACGTGAAATTAAACGATCTATTTGCATAAACGAAATATCTATATACTCTTTTAAAGATTTTTTTTCATTTTTATTATGAATAAGAACGATAAACATCTTAAAATCATCTGAAAAATAAGGAAATGCTTGGATGGCAGAATCAATATTTCTTCCTTCTAAAATAGAATTATACAATTCATAAACAATCATCTTAATATCGCTATCTTTTATCTTGTTATAAAGAAGTTCAATAATAGTTGTTGCATCATAATTATTCATCAGCAACTCATCGTAATAGATAGCAAATTTAAGCGAGTAATACTTACAAATAACATTTTTAACTAATCGCGTATGTTCGATCATAAAATCAATATATTGAAAATGTTGATGTGTTACAGAAATCTTTACAAACAAAACAATAGAAACAACTACAACAAAAACAAGTATCAAAAACAAAGGAATAATTTTAAGAAGTGTAAAGAAAAATTCAGTAATTAAACTTTTTTCAATGTTAAAATCAATAAATAGAATTTCTACTTGTGGTAATAGAAATAAAACAACAAAAATAGAAAAAACAAAGAGAAAAATCAACATAAAAAGTGGATAACCTAATTTCTTTATAAGAATTTTTTTGATTTCTTCTCTTTTCTTACAAATAGCGAGTGTTTTTTCTAAAGCATCGTCAATTGAAAAATCATGTTTAAAGAAAGAAAAATATTCTTTAAATAAACCAGGTAAATTCATTTTTAGTAATGCTTCATCTACTGTTTCTCCTTGATAAAGATATTTTTTCAAATCACTTACTTGTTTTTTAAAATCAAGCATTTTGCATAAATCCAACAAATCATGTATTGAATATCCTTGCTTTAAAAAGAAAATCATATATTCTATAAAATCTAATGTTACTCTATTCATCTAAAATACCTTTTTCAACCAATGTTTTATGAGCTTTTTTAAAATCGTAATAATTGACTTTTTTGTTTTTAAAATAATTTTGTAAACTTTGCTTATCCAGAAATTCACTTTCAACAACAATTTTTTGTTTTTTATTGATGTTCATTTTTTGTGTCATCACCCCAATTAATACATCTTCTAAATCTAATAACTGGATATTCAAATTTACAAGTCTTTTTAATGTGTTTATACAATGACTTGCATGAAGTGTTGTCAAAACTAAATGACCTGTCAAAGCACATGTTAACGCAAGTTGCGCCGTTGTTTCATCTCGTATTTCACCTATCATGATTACGTCAGGGTCATGTCTTAATATTTGTTTAAGCGATTCGTTATAATTAATTCCTTGTTTTTCATTTAATTCAATTTGAAGACAATAATCTTTTTCAATTTCAATAGGATCTTCCAATGTAATAATATTCTTTTGATAATGTTTATTGATTTCATCAAGTAAAGCATAGAGTGTTGTGGATTTTCCCGATCCCGTCGCCCCACTAATAATAAATAAACCATTTTCTTGTTTTGCTATTTGTTTTAGAAATTGATTTACATGAAAATCATAAGTTAAGTTATTTAATGTAAGTTTTTGATGATTATTCAGTATTCTAATAACAAGTGAATCCATCTCTTTTCCCATCAAAGATGAAATTCTGAGATTATATTTTCTATTGTTATATTCAAAAATACAATGTCCTGTTTGTGGCTTTCTAAAATAATTTAAATCTATTTTAGAAATAAAACGAATATAATTTAATAGTTTTGTCATTCGTTTTGAATCAATCGTATCGTAATCATAAAGCCTCCCTTTCTTTCTAAACTTTATAATACCTTTTTCTTTAGATAATAAGTGAATATCACTTACTTTCTCTTTAAGAGCGTCATAGACTAATTGTTCAAATAACTCGTTCATATTGTTCCTCCTACTAGTTTATTCGCTCTTTTTTTGTTTTTTTCTTCAAAAAAATGAAAAAAAACAAAAAAATCGTTTTTACAAACGATTTAAGTACGGATTATTCCTTTTTTCATCATCGAGTGTTGTTGATGGTCCATGCCCGGGATAAATAAGATAGTTTCCTGAAATACCTTTAATTTTTTCAATAGAAGCAATTGTTTCTTCTAATGAAGAATTAGGAAAATCATATCTTCCAACAGCACCTTTAAATATAACATCCCCAGAAAAGATAATATGATGATCTTGAAAAATCACAAAACAAGAACCATGAGTATGTCCAGGTAAATTTAAAAATTGAATTTTAAAACCTGCACATTCTATGAAATCTTTTACAAGAGTTATTTTTGCTTGCATGTTTAATGGTTTTGAATAATTAGATAAATTAATGTCATCATCATAGAAACAATTATAATCTCTTTCATGAAGATAAACAGAACATTGATATTTATTTACCAAGTCATCAACGGCGCCAATATGATCAAAATGTCCATGCGTTAAAAGAATAGCTGAAATATTTAAATGGTTTTCATTTAAATATTGTATTATTTTTTCACTTTCAGCACCAGGATCAACAATTAAAGACTGATTACCATTTTCAATAATATAACAATTGGTTGCCATTTGACCCAGTGTCATATGTTTGATTTTGAGTTCTTCCATATTTTTTCCTCATAATAAAAAATAAGCCGAAGCTTATTTTTTTTCTTTGTGTACAGTTTTTTTATTGCATCTTGGGCAATATTTATTAACTTCCATTCTATCTGGATGATTTCTTTTATTCTTAGTGTTGATATAATTTTCTTCACCACATTCTGTACATTTTAAAATGATATTATCTCTCATGATTACACCTCCGCATCACTAAAACTTTCTTACACATAATAACATAATAATTTATGAAATACTAGCATTTTTTTAATTTAGTCCATATTTTTCTACATATTTATCGACAACTTGATTTGCAATAATTGGCGCAGATGAATCAGCACCAGTAGAAGAACGATCTTCACGTTCAGCAATACTTGCAAAGGCAACAATTGGTTTACTATCTTCTGTTGCTGAAATATAACCAATTTGTAAGTGGTTAGGATGATCGACATTATCACCAGGATCATATTTTTCTGCAGTTCCTGTTTTACAGTAAGCCGCATAAGGCTTTTGAGACCAATACGTATGAGATGTTCCATCACTTCTTGTAACACAAGCACGCATTCCTTTTTTGATTTGTTGGAAGGCTTCTACTTGTGAAGAAACATCATCTTGAATATTTGTTTTAAATTTATAAGTTGAAACATTGTTCCCTGCATCATCTGTTTTAAATGATTCAACTAAGAAATGAGGTTGTACTTTTTTACCCATGTTTGCCACCGTGCATGTATATTGTGCTAATTGAATTGGTGTATATGTATCATATTGTCCAATACAAGCATCTAATAATAAACCAGCTTCAGATCTTTGTCCTTTATATCCATCACCTTCGTTTGGTACATCAAGTCCTGTTTTTACTCCTAAACCTAATTCACCAAAATCACGTCTAATAATTGTAAGTGTTTTTACAAATTTATTGAAATCAACGTTTAAGGACGCATTTGGAACATAATTGACATCGGCAAGTTTCATTGCAATTCTAAACATGTAAACGTTTGAAGACCACGCTAGTGCATCAACTTCATTGATATTTCCCATATTTTTGTATGATTTCTTTTCTTTTGAACCTTTAATTTTAATCGGTTCATCGACAAAATACGTATTTGGAACAATAATATTTTCTTTAAAAGCTGTATAAAGTGTTCCTGCTTTTGATGTAGACCCTATTTCAACTTGTCCTAAATAGTTGAAAGAAGAAATATCAGATACTTCACCTGTGGTTTTATCAATTTTCTTTGCTGACATCACTAATACTTCACCAGTATTGGGATCCATCATTACAAAATACATTTTTTCAAAGTATTTGTTAAAACTATTACATGCTTTTAATTCGTTAGTAATTAGTTCGTCTGCTAATGCTTGTAGCTCCCAATCAATTGACAAACGAATATTATTTCCTTTTTGGCCATTAATGCTATTTGTCACAATAGGATCTCCATTACTATTGTATTTAATAGAGTAAGATGAATTTGTTGCTTTTAAAATATCTTCATATTGTTTTTCTAAACCGCTCGTTCCAACACGACTATCATTTGTATATCCTAAAGCTAAAAGTTCATTTTTCATTTCTGAAGGTAATCCTTGTCTTTTTGTAGTTACTTTTCCAAAAATAGAAGAAAGTTGTCCATCCACCATTGATTGACGTGACCAACCACTACTAATTTGAATACCTTTTAAAACATTTGCATTTTCACCAATAACACTCGCTTCTTCAACAGAAATTCCTTCAGCAAGTGTCACAGATCCTTTTTTACATCGTTTCATTAAATATTCAAAACGAACTTGTTCAATTTCATCATGTGTCATATTTTGATAAATATAGTCTAACGTTAATTTGGAAACGATTAGATTTTTCTTTGCTTTTTCATAATCCGTACTATCAGGATTATCTTTTTTTAATCGTGACAACTCTTTATTACTAATCAAACTTTCAGCAAGTTTTTCATGGGCAATGATAAAATAATCTTTGATATTTCTTTCTGTGACATTATTTACATTCTTTGGTTCAAAATCAATATCTAATTTTTTACTCAAAAATTTTGCAATGTATGTAATTTCTTTATCTGTAATTGATTTTGGCGCATAATAATTAACACATATAACATTTTCATTACCTACAAGTTTTGTATAATTACGATCATAGATTTCTCCACGAGGAGCATCATTTGTAAATGTTGAAGTTCCATAAGTTTCCAACTTCACTTTTAAATTATCTGCTTGCGTTAATTGCACATAACCAAGTCTAATAATTAATATAATAATCAAAATAATTGTCAGACATATTAGCTCAATTAATCTTTTTGAAACAATAATTTCTGTCTTACTATTTTGATATTCCTTTTCTTCACTAAAACCATGAAAACGTACTTTTGAGTTATTTTTATTATTAAACAATTTCAAAATATTACGCCTCCTTCCGCATGTGTATTATATTATACTTTAATTAAATAGTAAATTTGAATTATGGTCTAAAAACAATAATTTCACATTTTTATATCAAAATAGCAGCTCAAGCTGCTATTCATCATCAACAGATAAAATTGCCATGAATGCTTCTTGAGGAATTTCAACACTTCCCACAGCTTTCATACGTTTTTTACCCTCTTTTTGTTTTTCTAATAATTTCTTTTTACGAGAAATATCTCCACCATAACATTTAGCAAGGACATTTTTCCGCATTGCTTTGATGGTTGTACGGGCAATGATTTTTCCTTGAAGTGCTGCTTGAACTGGTACTTCAAACATTTGTTTAGGAATAATTTCTTTTAATTTTTCACAAATGACTTTACCTCGACTATAAGCAAAATCTTTATGAACAATGGAAGAAAGTGCATCTACAACATCTCCATTTAATAAGATATCCATTTTTTGAAGTTTACTTTCACGATAACCAATCAACTCATAATCGAAAGAAGCATACCCTTTTGTACTTGATTTTAATTTATCAAAGAAATCATATACGATTTCTGATAAAGGAATATTATAGATGATATTTCTACGTGTATCATCAATATATTCAATATCAACGTACTCACCACGTTTTGATTGACATAATTCCATAATAGAACCAATGTATTCATTTGGTGTCATAATTGAAGCTTTAACATAAGGTTCTTCAATAAAATCAATCACTTGAGGTGCAGGCATCATCGCTGGGTTATCAATTTCAACCATTGTTTTATCTGTTAAATAAACACGATAAATAACTGATGGTGCTGTCGCAATCAATTCTAAATCAAATTCTCTTTCAAGACGTTCTTGAATAACATCCATGTGTAATAATCCTAAGAAGCCACATCTAAATCCAAACCCTAAAGCTTGTGATGTTTCTGGTTCAAATACTAAAGATGAATCACTTAATTGGATTTTTTCTAAAGCTTCACGTAAGTTTTTATATTTAGAATTATCTACCGGATAAAGACCACAATAGACCATCGGGTTTAATTTACGATAGCCAGGTAATTGTTCATAACTTTCATTTTCTAAAGTTGTAATTGTATCCCCAACATGTACATTTTGAATTGATTTAATTGCTGCTGAAATCCATCCAACTTCACCACAAACAAGTTCATCTTTTTTGATTTCGGCTGGTGTTCTTACCCCAACTTCTGTTACTTCATAAGTGGCACCAGTGGCCATAAATTTAATATGATCACCTACTTTAATAGATCCTTCTTTAATTCTTACAAAAACAACGACACCACGATAACTGTCATAGAATGAATCAAATATTAATGCTTGTGTAGGATTATCTGCACTTCCTTGAGGAGCTGGTATATCTCTTACAATCATTTCTAAGACATCTTGTACATTAAGACCACTTTTTGCTGAAATAAGAGGTGCATGATCTGCAGGTAAGCCAATAACATCTTCTATTTCTTTAATAACACGTTGTGGATTAGCACTTGGTAAATCTACTTTATTAATAACTGGCAAAATTTCCAAATCATTATCTAAAGCTAAATACACATTTGCAAGTGTTTGTGCTTCAACACCTTGTGCAGCATCTACAACTAATACTGCCCCTTCACATGCTGCAAGGGAACGAGAAACCTCGTATGTAAAGTCAACATGACCTGGAGTATCAATCAGATGTAATAAATAAGTTTGTCCATCTTTTGCTTTATATTGTAATTGCACTGCATTTAATTTAATTGTAATTCCTCTTTCTCTTTCTAGCTCCATACTATCTAATAACTGAGCTTTCATTTCACGATCAGAAACAGCTCCTGTCATTTCTAGAATTCTATCTGCTAAGGTACTTTTTCCATGATCAATATGAGCTATAATTGAGAAGTTTCTTATTTTATGTTGTTCTATCGCCATTATATATTCACCGACTTTCAGTAACTCATTTTAACAAAAAATAAAGCAATTGACAATTTATTTATAGAAATAATTATTTGCTGCTTCTTTTAAAAAAATGATTTAATCTAAATGTTTCATTTGTGCTCCATAAATCGATTGATTTCCATTTACTAAATAAGCAAAAATGCAAACAATAATAAAGAGCATCATATTATTTCCACCAAACACTTCTATACTAATCATCATAGGTGCTATTAATGTATTCGTTGCTGAAGCAAAAACAGCAACATAACCTAAGGCTGCACATAGTTCTATTGGTAAAATAGCATCTGTTATTTTTCAGTTAATTCATTTTCATTTATTAAATCTTGGTCATATTTCTCTTGAACTTCTTTATCACTTTTATTTAGTTCTTCAGCCAAGTTACTTATTTCTTCGTTTGACATATGTATGAGATTATTAATTTGATTTTTTAGATAAGTTATATTTTGTTGTTGATAATCATAATAATCCACGTAAAATTTAGCGATTAAAAAAGTATAACATAATTCAAAATCATATGCGCCCTTATTCATTCTTAATGATGTATCTTGTATAGATCTCTTTACTATCTCAACAAATTCATTTTTTAATAGTGATTCTTGCAAAATAAGTTCAAATAATTGATTACATGTTTCTTCATCTAAACACGTATGATATTTTAAATCAGAAATCTTGGCAACTGTAATTCCTAATTGAGTACTTAAATGTTTTTTTAACTTTGTTTGAGAGATATCTTTTCCTACTATTTTAGTAAATTCTTTTACTTTTCTTCTAATAAATGTACTATTCTTGATTTTATCAATCAAAACACCCACTCTTCTTGTGAAAAATCGCCATAATCATTTACTTTCGTTACCAATTTATCTGACGAGAGATCATAAGAGTTATTCTTTTGAATAAACTTTTCTTCAGTATTTAACAAAAACATCACCCTCTTTACTTATTTCTTTTGTTATATCATTAGGGAGACTTTATTTGTTAAATAAAAAAGACATTATTCGATAAAATCTAAATATTAATAATCGAGCAAAAGTTATCTATGAAACGATGAAAAAAGTTTGATTCTTGTATTTTTATTTAATATTTTCATCAAACAAAACACGAGCATTACTTAAATCCAAATCATCTACATGATTGATCATTCCTTGATGATATCTCTTTTGATTAATATTGTGATAACTTATAATATTAAAATGAACTTCTTGATCTACAGCAACAACGATTAAGTTTTGTCTTTTTTGATGATCATTCTTTTCTTGTGCTTTAAAGACATAAATATATTTAAAACATTGTTTGAGTGTTTTTACAACATTCTTTATATTTTGACTATATTTACCACTTAATGAACCAATGATATTTGTTATATAAATTCCTTGTGGATTTAAAGATTCTTTTATTCTTTTGATTGCTTCCAACGAATGAAGTTCTAATACTAAATTTTCACCAATAAAGACATCACTTAAAATAGCATCATATTTCTTTTTGTTCCTATTTATATAATCTCTTCCGTTTTCAAAATAACAATGAAATCTATTTTTATTCTTATCAAATTTATTAATAGTTTCTTCTAAATAGAAGTATTTATTAGAAATATCATAAAGAACTTTGTTAATTTCAACAACATCAATATTTCCTTGATGATGTGCTAAAAAATATTTAGGATAATGAAAAGCACCACCACCAATTAACAAAACATCATTAATTTGTCTATCTTCTAAATAATTTTCATCAAACATTAAATCAAATAAATACATATATTCAAAAAGTAATTCATTTTGTAATTCTTCTTCTATATAAGTTGCTGATTCCATACCACCATCTATATCAAGAACTCTTACTCGATGCTTATCATGTCGACCATAGCTAATGGTAATATGTCCATAAGGGCTTTCTATTTCAATCTTATCGTTATACAATTTTTATTACCCTACCTTTAAAATTTAAACGGATCCCAATTTGGTTTTCCGCTATCATAGTAATCACATGATTCTTGCCAAGATTTCATTTCATCTTTAATGGTATCGCATAAACATTCATAGTCATCTTTTTTTAATTTATCATGATTCATCATTGATTTATAAAACTTTTTAAAACTAGCTGCTGTTTCTTTTATAGAATTTGGTGAAGACCACATACATTTTCTAATAAAGAAATCTCTAAAGAACAAATCTACTTCATTATTAACTTCTTCATAATTTGCATTATTACGATTTAATAAATATTCATTGATAAAGAAATCAACATTTTGTATATGTTTCTTAATTGTTTTATCAGATAGATTTGAAAGATCTTCTTTAAAAATATTTAATAATTCTTCATGTTGTTTTACAATTTTTTCTTTGTCAAACGGTTCTTTAAAATACATAGACAGATCTCCTTTGTTTTTAAATTATTATAATCAACTTTCTTTTATCTAATTTTATCATATTTAATAATTGTTCTATAGTAATTCTAAAAATAATTTAAAAACAGGAATATTACAACACAATTGTTGTTCATCCTGTTTTATTATTTATTAATATCTAATACTGCATAACATGCATCTCTAAACGCATCTAAGCAACATTTGCTTTTTTAGGATGTGAAGTCATAGAGAGACTATCTATTGCTTCTTCTAATAATCCTGGATTTCTTATTCACGTAATATGTTTGATACTTGGATCATACAAAGAATTACAGAAGCAATCATAACAACCTTGATTATATCCAATACAATAACGAATTTGATTCATTTGACCATTTTTATCTTTATTACAAAAATTTGCATCGGTAAGTTGCGTACGCGCCATTATAATTAAATCTACTTTATCATCTTCTAATATCTTTTCAGCAAATTCAGGAGTATTGATATGTCCACAAGGCATTGTAAACATTCCTGTTTCTTTACGAATACATGCACCATCTTCTACATTGAATCCATTTTCAATATCTACAGGAGCTACTTCATAAAGAGTTACAACTGTTATAATATTTCGACGTGATATATTTAAAACATCGACACCATATTCTTTGGCATCTTTACAAAAGTCAATCACTTCTTCAATAATTAATCCACTTTCAAACATATCATCATGACAATCTATTTTCAAAAAATAAAGGCACGGCTTCTAGTATATTTTAACGAATAGCTTTAATACATTCAAGTGGAAATTTCTATTGATCTTCAAAACTCCCACTCCATTCATTACTTCGATGATTGATTTCACTAGAAGGCATTGAGTGTGGTAAATAATTATGAGCGAAACGAAATTCTGAACAATCAAATCCAGCTTCAACTGAACATTTAGCTACCTCAATAATTTTATTAACAATATCCCATAATCTTTCAGAAGTAATTCCTGGTACAGTATATTCTACACTTAGTGGCATATCATTTTGAACTAGAATTTTTGCTTTTTAATCTAAATCAATAGCTAAACCTCCTTGCAAAAGTTGAATACATGTTTTATCACCAGCATCATGTACTACATCATTTAATTTTTTTAAGCCATTAATATACTTATCTTCAGCTATAAATAAAAACCCAAAATGTGCACTTGCTTTATCAACAGCAATAACCTCACCCATATTTAAACCATTACCACCCTTAGCACGTGCTACATGATAAACAATCAACTTATCTATAACACTTTATCTGCCTTCACTTTTCACACTTTCATGCGTACCTATCGCAGACATCACAACACGATTTTTTAATTTCATGCCACGAATCTATATTGGTTCAAATAATTTATCAAATATTTCTTTTTCCTCCTAAGCATTTGCTTTTTTTCTCTTAATCATAGCATTATGCAAAAGTGCTATCAAACAAAATATAGAGAAATTAATTTTTAAATCTATTTTCTTTATGTTAAAATTTATAAAGAAATAATATTAAATATTTGGAGAAATAAAATGAACAGCTATATCAAACAGTGGTTAGAAATTATAGAAAATATGAATAATGATAATACATATAAACTTGCATGGGGAAGAGCTATTATTGAACTATGTTTTGAAACAAATCAATTAGATGAACAAGTAACTTTTACATTTCAGCATATTGCAAAAAAGATGATTAAATATTATTGGAATCAAACCTATTTCTTTCATCTTGATCAAAGTCCAAACAAAAAGAAAATTCCCGTTTTAGTTCAAAATGTCAAGCTTCTAATTGATCTATATGAATCTATTCAACGTACTCATGTTCCTGTTTGGTTTGATAAAGCTGAGACTATTTTAAAACATGAAAAACAATATCGTAAAATTATAAACGACAGTGCTAAAACATTAAAAAATGATGTTTCTTGGAGATTTAAATTAGCAAATAAAAAAGAATATGATCTTTATTATTTAGATAAAAATTGCATGTTTATTTCTTTTACTAAACAACAAGTACTATCGCTTAAAGAATATAGTTTTGTTTTATCTCAACTTATTAATTTTAAATGGGCTCAACTTCTTGAAAAATTTAATCATTCTCCAAGAATTGCTTCTAAAGTAAAAGGTATTTCTGATAATACTATTAAAAGAAGCAGTTTAACAAAATATAAAAATATTCTTTTAAAAAGCAATAACTATCAAGCAATTGATTTTTATACTGGAAAAGTATTACAAGAAAATGATATTTCTGTTGATCATGTCATTCCGTGGTCTTTCATGTACAGTAATGATATTTGGAACTTAGTTTTAACAAGCAAATCAAATAATTCATCAAAATCAAATATCATTCCTTCTCAAGGTGTAATAGAGAGTTTAAAAGAAAGGAATGCTCGACTAGTTAAATTAATTAACGATAACAAGTATAAAGATGAATTACTTTTAGCTATAGAAAATGATTATGTTGATAAGTTTTATTTAGCTATGAAAATCTAGTAACATCAATTTGTCTTCTTTTTTGAATATCACTTTTTTTAAAATAAAAAGTACATCTTGTTATTTTAAATCACCTATATTTAAGATTTTATTTAGCATATTAATAATTTTTTCTCTTTCCCCACTACCTGTTGTAGAAAATCTTAATAAAGGAATATAATAAAGTTCAAAAATATGATTTTTAGCAAATATCTCTTTGCTTGTGCTGTTTCCTTCTGATGAAAAGCATAGCCATCTACTTCAATAGCGAGAATTGCTCTTTTGCTTATCCTATTATAAACAAGAAAATCAACATGCGTTGCTGGATTCATAGCATATAAGCACTCATCATCATTTAATAAATAAGGATTTTTTATAAGCATATTGACAGGAAAATGGCACACAAAATCTAACATTTTATAATCATCATTTTTTAATATTTCTTCTAATAAAGTATACATTAGGTTTTCTGAATCATATTCTAATTTTCTGTTATTTTTGTTCAAAAATAACTTTCTTTCTTTTGTGTATTGTTTATATAAATAATCAAAAATAGAATAAACATTACTCTCTACAACTTCAAAATTATTATATTGAATGTAATCTATTAAATCCATTATATTTCTTTCTTTATTTTGTTCATTTCCAGTAACAACCAATATCAATTTTTTCTTTGCTCTTGAAACAGCAACATTGAGCAAATACGGATCATCAACAAAATCAGTTATTTCATCTTCGACAGTAGAAATAATAATAGTATCCTTTTCTTTTCCTTGAAATTTATGTACTGTTGCTTGTTCAATGCCATCTATTTGTTCTTTCAAAGACTGAACTTGGTTATTATATGGTGCATATGATACCCGTTTCTTTCTTATTTGTAATATCATTTGGTATGATTTCATTTTTTATAATATCAATTTGTCTTTGACTAAAATGATTTCGAGAATGATTTCCTTTTACTGTTTTAATTACTTTTAAAACATCTTTTTCGCCATGATCTTCTGTCATAATAATCAAATTGCCTCGATAAAACTTTTGATTACAGAACTCAATTATTTTAGGATGGCAACGATAGTGTTCTCTTAACATCGTTTGTGTCACATTTGGCATAACTTCTAAAACAGATTGTAAAAAACTGTTTGTAAATCGATATCCTTTGCTTAAATTGTATTGATTAAATATCGCATCTGCTCGTATTTCAGTATGTTTATCTACAACATTTGGTAATTGATTTGTATCCCCAACAATGACCATATTTTTAGCACAGGACATAGCAAGTGCTCCAGTAGCAATATCAACTTGTGAAGCTTCATCCATAATTACATAATCATAAACGACATTATCATTCAAACTATCTCTTGAGGAAAATGTTGTACTTAATATTACCGGATATTCATTTAATATATCATAAGGATTTTTCAAGAAATCTTCTGATGTAAATAACTGCCTGTAAGTATTTTTTTCGTACTTGTTTGCCAGATAATTTTTTAAGAATTTCATCGAATCATTTGTTAAATTATCTAATAAATGATTACTTGTATTATTTAAATATGCTGTAATGTCATTCAATTCTTTTAAGACTTCATTTTCTCTTGTTTCATAATAAAAAGCTTGGAAAGTTGTTATAATTTGAGATATTTCTAATGAATAAATACTAAAATTGTATAAACCATATTTAAAAAAGAATTTAAGTTTAAAAAAGAAATTAATATCCTTATTTACTTCTGAAATACTTTGACATTCTTGCCATAACTTCATCCATTTATTCGACTTCATACTTCTTTTATATTTTGTATAATCCACAGTTACATTTGTTTCATTTAAATATTCATTAAAATACTTTCGTTCTATTTTAAGACGATTCAGTTCTTGATTTAATTGTGCCAATCTTTCTTGTTTATCAAATACTGTTTTTAATTTCTTTGAATTTTCTTGAACCTGTTGCATAAAATCATCTTGAATGTCATCACTTTTCCATGACGTAAAATCTGGGTAATTTGTTTTTTGATTATTAATAAAATTTGTTTTATTATCACTTTTCCCTAACGTTGCGACAATAAATCCCAAATTATATTTTGACGATGAGAGTTTTTCAAAAACATTTTCAGTTGCGGAATTATTGTTAGAAACAACTTGAACAGTTTTTCCTTGAATTAATATATTAGCAATAATATTTAAAATTGTTTGCGTTTTTCCAGTGCCAGGTGGACCTTGTATCACGCTTATTTGATTTTCCATAGCTCGCTTAACTGCAACATATTGACTATTATTACAGCCAAATGGGAAAATAGGCATGTATTCTCCATCAATACTTTCTTTTAATGATTTTGGATTAAGATATTTGGTAAGTGCAACATCACTTCTAAGAAATGAAATTTTTTTAAACTTTTTAGGTAACAATTGTTCCCCATTACTTTCATTTTTTAAATTACTTAATTTTGATGTTTCTTTAATATAATCAAATACATTTGCTGCATCTTTTTTATTTAAGTAGGATTCTTGAATATCTAATTGACTTTTATAATAATCTCTTTCCACATTATTTTTGAAACAAACATGAATATAAGTTGCATCTTTTCCTACAAATTCATAAATTGCTTCTACACTAAAAAAATTTTTCCCATCCTTACTTAAATGATATTTTCTTGGATCAAGAAACTTAGGATTCTCTAGAAATTCAACATTATCCAAAATATAAGAATATGTTTTTCTATTATTAAACGTAACATTCATTTTGTGACTTGCATCATCTTGTTCCAAAAATTTGATATCTCTTGTTTTTATTTCACCTTTTATAATGATCATGTATTTTGTTGTATTCATCTTTATCACCGCTTTAACTATTATTAAATACATCATACCTTATTAAAAGAAATTTTTAAATTCATTTTCTTTATTAAGTAATTGTCTCATATTGCTAGATTAAATCTTTGCATTTTATTTCTTATACATTCCAAACAGTGACATCAACAAACACCAAATTGCTCTTAATGGTAAAATGATGATGTAAAAAATAATTTAAATATTGTCCACATAATTACCACCTCCTAACTTTTAAACTAACATATTCTTTATAAACAGAATGTCCTTGTTCCTTTCCTAAATGATTAATTAAACCTTCTTCTAATGGTAGATTTTGCATTGATGCTTCTTCAATATAATGTCTAATGTGAAAATGTCTTGATTTTAAAAACCTTTCATGAGATTCATATTTATCATAAATATGATGAAGTTTTTCAATACATTGGTGATATTCATATAAAGCATCCTCTTTATTTTCAAAAGATCCAACATGTGTTCCAGAATAATAAAGTTCATAACTCATTTGATAAATATCAAATTCAATAAATGTTTTAACCATACCAATTGTATTAATATATTCTTCTACAACAAATAATTTCTTTTCATTTTTACTTAGAGAATATTTCAAAGAATCCATACATGTATAACTTAATATTTTCTTTCTTAAAGAATCATCTACCTTTGACATAATAGAAAGATAATCTTCATTTCCTTCATTATAGTAATAACAAAATGATCCAGGATGTCTTGAAACTGAATGTTTTGGATCTTTTTCTTTTAAATATAAAATACTTGCATCGTATCCTCTATCTTTTGAACAAATGACAATTCTTGTTTTCTTTGAAACATAAGAAAGTAAATTTGTAAGTTCTACAACAATACAAAAATCCATAATATTTTTTGTTATACATTCTTTTCTGATATTTGAAATATTGATAAGTTTTATATGTTTATTATTTTTATAATCCTTTATCTTCTCATCAATATACGGATCACTAATAAAAAGATAAACTAATGTATGCTTTGGTATTTCTTCTGGTATTTGATAACCAATATTTTCACTATCTACTAAAACAATTTCTTTAATCAAATGATATTTGATTTTATTTATGATTCTTTTTAACATGCAAATCCCCCTTTTCTTTGAATCTATTATATAATGATAAAAAAGCCAATACCGTCTTATATAAGCAGGTATTAACTTATGTTTTCATTTATGATATTGATACGAGGTGATTTAAATGAATAGAAACAAAGACAGTGATTCTTATATTAAATACATATCTGTGATTGATTTAATTATTAAAAATAGTGATGAAAAAAATCCAATCACGATTAATCAAATTCAAGATTTGATTTATGATAAAGGCTATGATTTTAAAATAGATTTTAGAATCGTAAAAAAATTTGTAGAAAACTATAATAATTATTATGAAGATACAATCATTAAAACTTATAAAGAAGGAAGAAATAATTACTTTTATTATGAAAATCCAAATCTAGACTTAATGGAGGCCAAAGCTATCAAAGAAAAGAAAAAAATTCGCTTTGACTATCAAAAACCTTCTTTAATCTTTAATGAAAAAATAAAATAACCGAGTTAGCTCCTATCGATACTGTCTTTTCTAACAATGAATATTATCTTTTATGCCAAGGTGCAAAAGATCAAAATACATGCATTCAATATCGTTTAGACTATGTAAAAAATGTTGAGATCGTTAAAGATAGTGATGTAAAATTTGATGATTATCAATTAAACTCATTTGAAAAGAAGCTCAATAATATGACGTACATGTATGGTGAAGGGAAAATTGAAGTTATTGAACTTGAATTTACACCAAATGTCTATTCCAATATGATTGATAAATTTGGTAAAGATATTCATCCTAAAAAAATAAATGAAAATCTTTATTGTGTCCAAGTAAGACACATTATAAATAGTACATTTTTTTCATGGATCATCGGTTTTGGTGGACGTATTCAAATTGCGGATAATGATGTACATAAAAAACAATTTAAAGATTTTTTAATGGAAAATTTTATAAATAAAAATAATGCTGATTAAAACGTATTCAGCATTTTTTCATCTAATATACTTATAACAGGTGTTTTACAATTACACTGAAAATCCATTAATTTTCAGTGTAATTGTAAAGATAGAGCAATAAAATATTCATCAATATTTACAGCTTCTTCAATTGCAACAGCAATGGCAACAGTAGCTCCAACACAAAAAATTCTTCTTATTAAAAAAAGAAGTGTTTTTCACACTTCCTAAGCATTTTCTTTTTTCATTTTTTTACTTAAATAGATATAGAAACATACATTTAGTATAATACCAACAATTGTCGCAATTGGTGCAGCTAAACCAATATTTGTTAAATTTGCATGTGGTTGAATTGACATATAGTAAGAAAGTGGTAAACGTACAAGAAGTGTTTGAATAAGTCCTTGTACCATGACCCATACCGTTTGATAATGACCGTTAAAATAACCAACCATACTAAATAATATTGCTGTTACAATTGTTTCTATAGCAAATCCTTTTAAATAAGCATAACCTTGTAAAATAACGGCTTTTTCTGTTGTAAAAATACTTGTAAGTAAATCTCCTTTAAATAAAACTAAGACAAAGACAACAACACCAATTATTAAGCCAATACCCATTCCTGTAAACATTGCATGTTTTGCTCTTTTTTCATCACCAGCACCCACATTTTGGGCAACAAAAGAAGCCATTGATTGCATTAATGAACTTGGTACTAACATGGCAAAGTTAACGATTTTACAAGCAACACCATAACCGGATGATGCTTCTAATCCTAAACGGTTAATAAAAGCACATAAAGCTAAAAATGAAATTTGTGTTAAACATTCTTGAAGTGCTAATGGTAACCCAATTTTTAAAGCTCGAACACAATGTGGATTGATTTCAAAATCATGCTTTGTAATTTCAAATGGTAATTTTCTTTTAAATAATAACATTAAAGCAAACACAACACTGATTGCTTGGGCAAAGACAGTGGCCATGGCGGCTCCTGCTGCATCTAAGTGTAATCCTGCAACAAGAACTAAATCACCAATAATATTAATAACACAGGCAACTGCCACAAATAAAAGAGGTGATTTACTATCTCCTAACCCTCTAAAGATTGCTGATAATAGATTATAAGCAACAATAAAGAAAATACCTGCCCCACAAATTCTCACATAAGTAGCAGTTAAACCAAGTGCTTCTTGAGGTGCTTGCATCAAAGTTGAAATTGGTGATGCTAACGTAATCATAACTACAAATATGATTGCAGAAATAATTGCAAAAACTACCGTTGCTCCTCCTATTAAAGCACCAATCGAATTCATTTTCTTTTCACCAATATATCTTGCAATTAAAACTGTAATTCCCATCGCAAATTGTGTTACCACAAATGTTATCAAGTTTAAAACTTGACTTCCTGTAGAAACTGCTGAAAGTCCTGCTGTTGTTCCAAATCTTCCAACAACAAGTAAATCAACCGCTCCATAGGCCGCTTGTAAAATAAGCGCTCCTAAAACGGGAATCATAAATAATGATAATTTTTTTAAAATACTTCCCTGCGTAAAATCTGATTTAGAGTGATCCATTATTTTTCTCTCCCTTCACACATAACTTCATAAAACTTTTCAATAGTTTGAATCATACAATCTGCTTCATCGTTAGAAACATGATTCAAACACAAGGCTAATTTTTGAAAATAATCTTTATTGTATTTTTCAAAAATCATTTTTCCTTCTTTTGTAACGGTTACATAAGTGACACGTCCATCATGTTTAGCTGTTTCTTTTTTTAAATATCCTTTTTCTTCCATTGCATGAATTGTACGTGTAACTCCCGGACGAGGAAGATTTAAAACTTCACTCACATCTGAAACCTTCACTTTTTGATTTTTTTCTTCAAGTTCGATAATCGTTTCTAAATAACGTACATAGGATGGTAAAACTCCTTCAGGAAGTTTAGGCAACATATCTAAAATCCTTTTAGCCATGTAACAGCTATCTAACATTTCTTTTACTTTTTCACTTTTCATTAATCTCTCCTATTAATTACCGATGGTAATTATCATTGGTAATTATATAATTATAAAAAAGATTGTCAAGAAAAAAGATACTAACAAATTGTCAATATCTTTTAATCGTTATACTCTATAGCAAACCCAAATAACATCACTTTTAAATCTTCATCTAAAATAGAAGTATTAGTAGCTGGACCAGCAATAAAATCCATGTGTTCTACACGAAATTCTTAATATAAAATTTCACAAATTGCTTTTAACTTACCTTCCTTATAAACATCTTCTAAAACTTTACAAGCAATTTTATTTCCTTCTAGATAACGATCATTGCTTGGATTGACTTTCTCCTAAGGTTAAGCTCTATGAATAATCATCCTATCTAAATAACCAAGTCCCGTTGTTTCAATGGTTTGAACTATACTTTCTTTGGTTACTTGACATGTTTACGGATATCTTTGTCTATACCTTTTTCATTACCATATGATTGTCCTATATCAAAATGATGATAACCTAACTTTATATTTTAATTTCAATGTGAATAAAATGTGCATAATGTGCACAACTTGTGAAAATCTATTTTATTATATGTGCCGTAATAATGGTATAGCTTGAAGCATTAATTGTTATTTTTATAGCACCATTTTCAATATACCAATTTTTCCCTTTACGGTATATCAAACTCTTTTTATCTAAAACTTTATTCTTACAAAATTCTACAACATCTTCTTCAATTCCTAAATTTCTTTTAATTCTTGATATAACTAAATGTGTTGTATGAATTTTATAAATATTCATTAATAATTCATTCTTATCCATCTTGATGACTTGTCCTTTTTAAAATAGGCCATTAACATACCTAAACTTAAATAATGATCTTTTGATATTTGTTTCTTTGTATTCATTAAAATAACAATGACAACAATTAATAAAAATTCTTTCATACACTCACCCTATCTTTTGTTTTCTTTTATTAATCATTAAGGTAATCAAAACAAAGCTTAAGGTAAATCCTAAAACAATAATACCATTAATAATTATTGGTTGTAATGTTTCTAATTTAAAATATTCTAATGTTTTAATAAGTTCATTATTTTGTACAAAATAATACGTTGGTAAAATATGAGCAATTTTTAAAACATAACTTGGCATAAATGATATTGGCACAAAGCATCCACAAAGAAACGATGTTCCTAAAGCAACAACATTGACAATACCTCCAATAGCTTGCTTATTATGGGTAATAGTTCCAATTAAGAATCCTACGGCCAAACTACATATTGAAAAAACAAATGAATTTAAAATATAAGCAATCCCATTCCCACTTAACATAATTTCTTTAAATAAGATAAAACTAATAATCATATAGGCTAACCATACAATAAAAGAAGCAAGACCTAAGGAAGCAAAAACAATCCAATTATATTTACGATATGAAAAACTGCTCGTAATTGTTCTTTTTCGTACACCCTCTTGATTTAAACTTGCAAGAATCATTGTCATACAGTAAACTCCCCCAGCAAGTAAGGCATAGTTTAAGAAATTAAAATAAACATTTACTTGATTCAATTTAGAAATATCTAAGGATGTGTTGAGTTTTACTTTTGTTTTTTGGTTAATCACTTGTTTGACTTTTTGATTTAAAGCTTTACCTTGATAATGCTCTTTATAAAGATTTACTGTCTTTATATATTTTTCAATTAACATTTGGGTAAAAGATGCATTTTCATTACCATTTGATTTATATTCAATCGTTGGATTTTTATCATTTACAAGATCATCACCAAAGTTTTCAGGAATATACACAACATAACTTACATCACGATAAAATAAGGCATCGTCTACTTTTTCTTGATCATTGATGTCGATATCTTTTAATGTCGCTTGTTCTTTTAAATACGAAACAAATCCTTTGGTTATTTCATTGTTTTGATCCTTATTTACAATCAAAATATCTGGTTTTGTTGCCTCATAATGATTCATATTACCAGAAGTTGTATTAAATAATGTAATTGCAAGTAAGATCACTGTATAAAGAATTAAGTTTCCTTTTAATTTATTTAAGATTTTAAAAACGGTACTAAATATAATCATATTGTTCCCTCCTTAAAGTCCTAAAAGAAATAAATAAACATACAATAATAAATACTCCTAAACAACAAATATCTCTGATATATCGATTAAATGTATTGTAATAATATAAAGCATAAAAACCATCAGTAATCAAATTATTAGGATTGATAAGATTAACAATAGGTATATTTTTATCAATAACATATTTTAAAGTAACACCCATCATTCCAGACAGAACCGAGAAAAACATAGAAATCGCAATATTAATTCCTGTTTTTGCTTGTTCAGAAACTCTAAAAACAGAAGCAATAAATATTCCCATCGAAATACCTGCTAAATCACCAACTAAAGAAAGAATGATTATATAAAGCCATTGACTACCAAATTCAACATTTAAACTAAAATTTAAAAAGATTAAAAGGATTGCTAAACCAACAAGGCTTACTAAATAAGAACCCAGTGCTGAAGATAAGACAAGTATTCCTTTTTTATTTGGTGAAACAGAAACTCTTTTCCCTTTAGCGGACATATTCGCCAATTGATTATTAATAGCTGTTAAACCTAACATTCCACCATACATACAGGCCATGGCAATTAATGTATAATATTCAATTTGCATATAACTTAAATGACTACTTGATGTGTCTTTTAAAGATACTTCTTGGTTATTGAGCTTTTGAAGAATATCATGTACAATTTGTTGAACATTAAAATTATAGTTTCCTTGCTGTATTTCATCTTCAATTTGTTTCTTTGTTAAATCTTCTATCATCCTCTTATTTTGTTTAATTTCATCCATAACAAATTGCAAGATTGTTTGTTCCATACCATTTTCTTTAATCACAATTTGTGGTTCTTGTTTATTAAAGAGAACATATCCTTCTATTTCATTATCTTCTAAAAGCTGTTTAGCCTCTTTTTTATTTACAAAATGAATATGAAATAACTGATCCTTATTTTTTTTATTAGAAAGCTCTTTAAAGGTTTCTTGATAAATTGTTTGGTTTTGATATTCCTTATTGTCAATAACTGCAATATCAAAAACTTGTAAAGCTTCGTCTTTTTCAATATTTTCAAAAGCCATGTGAAAGAAAACACCTAAAATAATAGGAAAAACAAACATCCAAAAAATAAGAACTTTATTTTTAAAAAGTATTTTAACTGTATACTTTAGATTATGAATAAACATCAATCCCTCAATTCCTTTCCTGTTAATTTTAGGAAAACGTCATTAAGAGTTGGACCTACACGTTCAATCTTTTCCTCAATATTTGCTTCTTTCTTTAATTCATCACTTGTTCCTTGAGCAATGATCTTTCCTTTATCTAAAATAATAATACGATCACAAAGTATTTCTACTTCTTCCATATAATGTGTTGTATAAACAATTGTAGCCCCTTGATCTCTTAATTTTTTTATACCATCTAAAATATGATTACGGCTTTGTGGATCAACTGCAACAGTTGGTTCATCTAAAAAGATCAGTTTAGGCTTATGAGCAATACCACAGGCAATGTTCAATCTTCGAAGTAAACCTCCGGAAAGTTGTTTAGGTAAGAACTTTTTAAAATCATTTAATCCTACTAAGTTAATTGCATCGTCAACATATTGTTTTCTTTGTTTTTTATCTCGAATATATAAACCACAAAAATAATTGATATTATCATAAACATTCAATTCATCAAAAACAGCAACTTCTTGAAAAATAACCCCTATTTTTGCTTTTAAATCATAAGAATCAGGTTTCATTTCTTTACCAAAAACCTTAATAAATCCTTCTTGATATTTAAGTAATGATAAAATAGAGTTAATAGTTGTACTTTTTCCACAACCATTAGGTCCTAATAATCCTAAAATTTCTCCTTGATAAACATTAAAGGATAAATCATCAATTGCTTTTAAATTTTTATACTCTTTTGTAAGATGTGAAACCTCTATTACTTTTTCCATCATTCTTTTCCTTCCCTATTCTTTATAGCAAGTTGTACCAAAATTTCTTCTTTTACATTTCCTTTTTTTACTTCATAAAGAAGCATTGAAACATATTGATCCTTCAACAAATCTACAATTTCTTCATCATTAAATTCAACAGTTTGATGTGCTACTAAACTCGCAATCCCATTAACATACAACCACATTCTTAAATGAAATTGTTTAGCATTTTCATTTGACATACCCGTTTGTTTAGAAATCGTTTCAAATATTTTATTGGTAGAATGAAACAAATTAATAAAATCAAAAGCTTCTTCATTCATATCATTATTAAACATAAGCTTAAATAATTCTGGTTCTTCTTTGGCAAAGCGAATATAGTTGATTCCAATATCTCTGTATTCTAATTGACCTGTTTCACTTTTCAAAACTTCACGATCAAAAATCTTTACAATTTCATCAATCACATCTTTTTTTAAATCATCCATATTTTCATAAATATAAAAAAGTGGTTGTGTTGAACAGCCTAATTTCTTTGCAAGCTTTCTGGCATTTAAAGCATTTAGTCCTTCATGGCTAATAATTGAAATACTTGCTTTTAAAATATCTTCTTTTTGTATTTTTCTTTTTGCCGGCATAAAAGCCTCCTTTCTATAACTCACGTTATATATAACTCTTGTTATAATTATAACAATATCTTCTTATCATTGTAAAGAAAAAAGGATATTTCAAAATATCCTAACTATTTAAGTAAGCTGCTTTTAATAAATTTTGTACAACTTCATTTTCACTTTTATATAATTGTTGTATTGTTCCTTTTTCTATGATTTTTCCATTATTTAAAACAAGAACTTGATGACAAAACTCATGAACCAATGAAAGATCATGACTAATGAAAAGAATAGAGATATGATTCTTTTCAACAAACTTTTTTAAGAGTTCAATAATTTCTCTTTGTACAACATGATCTAAGCTGCTGGTAATTTCATCACAAATAAGTAATCGTGGGTGAATAATCAAAGCTCGCGCAATAGCTATTCTTTGTAATTGTCCCCCACTTAGTTCATGGGGATATTTTTCTAAACAACTTTCATCCATTCCTACTTGTTTTAAGATTTTTTTTATACAATCTAAAGCTTCATTTTTATGAAGATGATAAAAATAATGATAAGGTTCATACAAAAAAACTCTGATTTTCATTCTTGGTGAAAAACTTTCAATTGAATTTTGAAGAATAAGTTGTATATCTTTACGTCCCTTTTTAAAATCAACTGGTTTTCCTTGATATAATAAAGAACCTGAAGAGGGTTTTTCAATACCTGAAACAAGTCTTGCAAGGGTACTTTTTCCACACCCACTAACACCAATAACACCAACAACCTCACCTTCATTGATACTAAAATCAAGATGATCTAAAACAGTCTTATCGTATTTCTTTGTAAGATTTTTAGCTTCAAATAGGCGCATTATTCTTTTCCTTTCGTAATAGTGACTTTGTATAGGGATGCTTAGGCGCATTAAAAATAGTCTCTACATTCCCTTTTTCTACAATCATCCCTTCTTTAATGACAACAATTTGATCTGCAATATAACGTGCCACTTGAATGTTATGTGTTACAAACACAAAGGTTGTTTGTTTTTTTAGATTTAAAAGATAATCTAAAATTTGTTTTTGAATAACGACATCTAAACTGCTTGTCGGTTCATCCGCTAAAACAAGCGAAGGTTGTAAACACAACACTAATGCAATCATCACTCTTTGAGCCATTCCTCCTGATAATTCAAAAGGATACTTGTTTAAAATAGTTTCTTCTAACCCCATTTGTTTTAAATAATGAATAGCTATTTTACGTGATTGTTTTTTTGAATATTTAAAATGTGTATGCAAACTTTCATAGAAGTGTTCTTCAATATTTTGATAATCATCAAAATAAGTGAGAGGATTTTGAAAAATCACGCCTATTTTCTTTCCCCTATAACCATCTAAATTCTTTTTTAATAAATTATCTTCTTTAAATAAAATTTTTCCCTCTGTAATTTTTGCATCATCACTTAACAATCCTATTGTTGCTTTAAGTAATGTTGATTTTCCACTACCACTTTGACCGACAATAACCGTAATTTGATTTCTAGGAATTATTAAATCTATATGATGTAAAATCTCTTGTTCATTGTAAGTCAATGTTAAATTTTGATAATTTAATATACTCATTTAAGATCAATATCCTTTGTAATCATATAATAGTCAACCGGATGACAAATAGCTCCTTTGACCTTAGAAGAAGTAACCGTATTTAAAGGAACATAAGAAACATAAATATTGGCAGCATCATCTAAAATCATTTCACTTGCCTGAATAGCAAGTTGTTGTCTTTGTTTTAAATCATAAATTGTGGAAAATTGTTGAATCAAATTGTCAAGGTTTACGTTTTTATAACGCCCTGTATTACTTGAACCCGTTGATAAATAACGTTGCTGAATAAAGGTTTCTGGATCGCCTGTAGGTGCACTTGAATCATTAGCTGAACATAGATCAAAAGTTCCTGCTGCTTTAATATCATTCGCATTTTCAACTTGATTAAGTTTGATTTTAATACCTATTTTTTTAGCTTCGCTTTGCATAGATTGCGCAATAATATTTGCATCTGCCGATCCATGATCCGCACTTTCATAATAATTTAAAATAATTTCTTGTCCATCCTTTTCTCTAATACCATCCTTATTGGTATCAACATAACCTGCTTCATCTAAAAGACGATTGGCTTCTTTTAAATCAAGGCTATAGCCATTAGAAACATTTCCATAGGGTAAAGCACTTGAATAAAGCCCAGTTGCTTCTTTTCCTCCAATCAATTTAACAATACTTTTACGATCTACACTATAAGATAAAGCTTTTCTAATCGTTAAATCACTTAAAAATGTTGTTTCATTATTCATATAAATGACATTTGTACGTGGCCCTAAAACTTCTAAAACCTGATAATCTTTATTATTTCTAAATAATTTTAAACTTGAATAATCAATCGTATTTGCAAGATCAACTTCACCCGATTGTAACGCTAAAACACGTGCATCAGAATCTGCCACTTGACTAAAATGAACATGGTCAAGTTTTGCTTTACCATCGTAATATTTTTTATTTTTACTTGTATCAATTGTTTTTTCTGAAACAAAATCATCCACTACAAAAGGTCCAGTACAAAGAGGGTGTTTAGCAATATCTTCTTCACTTTGACTTGCATCATAAATAGTAAAAAGTGGTTCACAAAGATTATTTAAGATTGCTCCACTTGATTTATTTAAATAAAGATAAACATCTTGTTTGTCAGCTTCAACATGATTTAAATCAAAATAATCGATTGCTCTTGTGTTTTTTTCAAAAGCTCTTTCTAAACATGCCTTTACATTTTCTCCTGTAACTTTGTTACCATTTGAAAAAGTGATATGATCTTTTAAAGTCAATTTCCAAGTTGTATCATCAATTTGTTCATAGGATTTTGCCAGACTTGGTTCCACCTCATATTTTTCATTAAGTTTTAACAATGTTTCTCCTACCCCAATACGACTTAAAACCCATCCATCATAATTATTTGTTGGATCTAAAGACGTTGAAATCCAAAACATGGCAGCATTAAGTGTTTTACTTGATTCATTTTTGTTTGAATTAGAACATCCACATAAAGTTGTTAACATAAATAAACAAAGCAATAATTTTATTTTTTTCATAATTTTTCCTCATAATGTTTAGGATCCAAATAATCCCTTATATCTTCTGATAATAAATTAAAAATAAGCACACAAATAAATAAAACAAGTCCTGGAAAAAACATCATCCATGGAGCCACTTGCATAAATTGTTTACTTTCATAAAGCATCGCTCCCCATTCTGGTTGCGGTGGTTGACTGGCAAGTCCTAAAAAGCTTAAACCTGCAAGTGAAATCATCATATTTCCAATATCTAAAAAAGCTGTTACAAGTATTTGTGATAAAATATTTGGTAATAAATAACGAATGATTCTTTGAAGTGGTGGGACACCCGACATTTTAGATATCACTAAATAACTCTTTTTCTTTTCTTGTTTAACAAGAGCAAGAGTCAATCTTGCATATTTTGTCCACCAAATAAGTGCTAAAGCAAACACTGTATTAAAAAGGCCAGCTCCAACTATTCCTACTATTGTAATGGTAAAAATAGTATCAGGAAAAGCAAGTAAACCATTAATTATATTATTAAAAAAAGATTCTGCTTTATCATTAGACAATCCTGCAATTAAGCCAATAATCATTCCAATAAAAACAATTAAAAATAACAACAAAAAAGTCAAACCAAAAGAAGTTTTAGCTCCACAAAGAATACGACTCAATACATCTCTTCCTAATTTATCTGTACCAAAAATATGTAATAAACCTGGTGGTTGTAAGGAAAAATCATAATTGACTTTTAAAGGATCATAAGGCGCTAAAAAAGAACCAAATAGAGCAATAAGTAATAACAAAACAGCAAGACCAATTTCAATTTTTAACTTTCTTTTCATTGAAACGCCTCCTTAATCGTGGATTTAATACTTGTTGAAAAATATCAACAAATAGATTAACAAAAACATAGATCAATGCCATATAAATTGCATAAGCTTGAATAATTGGATAATCACGATAACGAATAGCTTCTACAACCATGTTACCTAAACCTTGATATGAAAAAATCGTTTCAATAATTGCTGTTCCACCAAGTAAATGTCCAATAGAAAGACCTAATAAAGAAGAAAGTGTCGTAAAAACATGAGGTAAAACATGTTTTAGTAAAATTTCTGATTGTTTCATTCCTCGTGCTTTGAGTCCAATAACATAATCTTGATTTAATTGTTCTAAAATAGCATTTTGAATCATTCTTGTATAAGAACAAATCAGCGGAAAACTTAAACAACAAACAGGTAAAACAAGACCTTTTAAACTACTTCCACTAATAACAGGAAACAATTGAATCTTTACTGAAAAAAGCAGAATTAAAAGAAGTGCTAACCAAAAATTAGGTAAAGATAAACCTAAAAAAGCGATATTTTTTAAAATAGAATTAATCAAACTATGACGATGAGTAGCACTATAAATTCCTAAAGGAATCGAAAAAGCTAAAACAACAACAAATGAAAATATCGCTAATTTTAAAGTATTTGGTAACTTTGATAACATTTGTTGATTCACATCTTGTCCATAATGATAAGAATAACCTAAATCACCATGAACAAAATCATTCAACCAGTCAACATAGCGAACAACAATATTTTTATCGAGACCCATTTCATGTCGTGTTTCATTTAAAACTTCCTCGCTAGGTGTAATTCCTTTAGATAAATAATACATTTCAGCACTATCACTTGGTGCCAAATCTGTCATAATAAAGGTAACAAGTGTCACCAAGAAAAGAACTGAAAATAATGATAAAATTCTTTTCATTATTTAATCGCATGTATTAAGAATTGACGAATCAATTCTTTTCCTTCCTTTGTTTTTTCTTTTGAAAGTATTTCACTTCCAATTTGTTGAAAACCGATTTCTTTTAGAATTTCTATATCATATTGAGGTCGTAAAACATAAGATAACTTTAATTCTTTAGCAATATTATCAATAATAGAAACATCAATACCTTCCATATGTTGATGATCACTATGACCAGCTCTATTATAATCTTGATCTTGATAATGATAATAATGATTGCCATCAATATTTAAAAGATGTCCTTGTTTTTTTAAAACTCTAACCATCTCTTGATAGGCTTGTACAGGCTTTTCTAAATTCCATGTTACATTACGTGTGATAATCAAATCAAAAATTTCATCTTGAAAAGCTAAATCTTGAACATCCATCTTCTGAAACTCAACATTTGCCTTAAACTTGCGTGCATTGTTTCTAGCCTCTTCTAACATCTTATCACTATAATCAATGCCAATAACTTGGCATCCTAAATTTGTAAGCATAACAGAAAAAAATCCTGGGCCACACCCTAAATCTAACACTTTCATTCCTTTATTTATTTTTAGATAACGATTTATTAATTCTATCCATTTTTCTTGATCATGTAAAAGTTCTTCTTGGTTATCCAAAGAATAACCAAAAGAACGTTGATTCCAATAATCTTCAATTTTATTTAACTGACTTGTCATAAATTCTCCTTTATTTAACAAGATGATATATTTCTTGTAAAGAACATTGATGTTTTAACGCTAATTTTTTAGCACTTTCATATTCTGGATAACATCTTTTTTCACCATCAATTTCTACTTCTTTTACTTGAAGTTTTCCAAGAGGTGTTTCAATTTCTTTAATTTGTCTTTTTAAAACAGTTCTTTGTTCCTTACGATACCGAATACCAATAGTTGTTGTTTGCGTAAAAATCACTTTTTGTAAAAGATCCATCTTTTCTCCATTACAAACGACTGTCAAGCGATAAGCTGGTCTATTTTTTTTCATAAAAATAGACGTAAAGAAAACATCTAATGCACCTTTATCTAAAAGCTGTTCCATTACAAAACCAAGCATTTCTCCACTACAATCATCAATATTCGTTTCCATGACTATAATTTCGTTTTTTTTTTAATTTCTCCAAAAGAAACTTTTAAAACATTTGGGATCACTAAATCTTTTGTACCTGTTCCCCACCCTACTTTTTGAACATTCATTGCAGGCATTGCGGTAAATTCACTCGCAATTTCTGCAATAATTGCGGCACCTGTTGGTGTTACAAGTTCTGTATCTACATCAATTTGTCGTGTGATAGCATTACTTGCTGCAAAGATTTCAGACGTTGCAGGTACAGGAACAGAAATCACTCCATGAGCACATTCAATAAATCCATATCCATCATTAACGACACTACTATAAATAACATCTGGATTGATTTTACATAATAAAATCGCTGTTCCTATAATATCAACAATAGAGTCAATTGCTCCTACTTCATGAAAATGAACATTTTCTAAACTTTCATTATGAACTTTACTTTCAGCTTTAGCAACTCTTAAAAAGATACGTTTAGCAAGATCTTTCGCTTTTTCATCAATTTCACTTTCATCAATAATTTTATTAACATCGAATAAATTACGATGTTCATGGTGATGAACGTGTTCATGGTGTAAATGTTCATGTTCATGCTCATGATGATGTTCGTGTTCTAAATGAACATCAACATAAGTTCCTGTAATACCATTTTTCTTTTCTTTAGAAATATGGATATGATACCCATCTACATGTAATTTTTTTAATTCATTAACTAAATAATGAGGATCATCAATCAATTCAGATAACGCTCCTAAAGTCATATTTCCACTGATTCCACTACTACAATCAAAATATAATACTTTCACTATTTCTTTCCTCCTAAACAATTAATGGTATGAGCCATAAATCCTGCCCCAAATCCATTATCAATATTGACAACACTAACCCCACTAGCACAGCTATTAAGCATGGCAAGAAGAGCAGACAATCCATCAAAGTTAGCGCCATACCCAATGGATGTTGGTACGGCAATAACTGGTTTATCAACAAGTCCTCCAACAACGGAAGCGAGGGCCCCTTCCATTCCTGCACAAACAACTAAAACATTTGCCCTTTGAATAGTATCTAAACGATGAAACAAACGATGAATACCAGCAACACCCACATCACTGATGAGTTCAACTTCGTTACCTAAAAATTGAGCTGTAAGCATAGCTTCACGAGCAACCGGTAAATCTGATGTTCCAGCACAAACAACAACAATTTTTCCTTTATTGATTTCTTTTTGTTCTTCATCAATATAACAAATGTGCGATAAAGAATCATAAATCATTTGTGGAAATTCTTTTAAGATAGCTTCACTTTTTTCTTGGTCAACACGTGTAATTAAAATAGAATGAATATCATGGTCCAACATGTCTTTTACAATCCCAATGATTTGTTCCTTGGTTTTTCCAGCCCCATAGATTACTTCATTATTTCCTGTTCTCTTTTTTCGATTATAATCAATCGTTGCATAATCTAAGGGTTGTTCAATCATTTTTTGAGCTTGTTCAATTGTTAGTTCATTATTTTTAACCTTTTGTAGAATTTCTAATGTTTTCAATATCATAACCCCCACTTCTAATTCCTTCTAAATCAAGTGTTACAAATCTAAATCCAAGATTTTTAATATTTTGAATCAATTCTTTATTTTCAATTATTTTCATAAAATCTTCTGGTTCTACTTCAAGACGTGCCACATCTCCATGTACTCTTAAACGTACATGAAGCATTCCTAAATCATGTAAATATTTTTCACCTGTTTCAACAAGTTTTAATTTTTCTAAAGTAAGGTCTGTATTGTAGTCAAAACGAGAAGCCAGACAGGCATTGGATGGTTTATTATAAGTAGCAATACCAAGCTGTTTAGAATAATCTCTAATTTCTTGTTTTACTAAATTATTGTTCGCTAAAGGAGAAATAATACCTAATTCTTCACAAGCTTTTAATCCTGGTCGATACACTTTTTCATCATCTTTATTTTTCCCATCTAAAACATAAGTAAAGTCATGTTCTTTAGCAACGCCAATAACTTTTGACATAATGCTTCTTTTACAATGATAACAACGATCTTTATGATTAAAATGAAAAGCTTCTACGTCTAATGGATTGACTGATAAAACCACATGATTTGAATCTTTTAATTGTTCAAGAGCACCTTCAATATCTTCTTTTGACATCATTGCTCCTCGACATAAAACAGGTAAAACATTTTCTTTTCCTAATGTTTCAAGAGCTACATGGAATAAAAAGTTGGAATCAACACCCCCACTATAAGCAATCGCAACTTTTCCATAATTTCTTAATTCTTCTTGTAATAATTCTAATTTATTCATATAAATCCCCCTAAACTCCTCTATGACTTCTACTTAAAGGCTTCATTTAATATTGAAAAAAGTTATATTTATTATTTTACTTAAAAAAATATCGTATACATAAGCAGTTTATAGTTTCAACTATAATCGATACTTCATGTATACGATATCCTCTATTTTTCTAATCTTTCAATCATAACGACAAGGTCATCAATATATTCAGATATTGATTTAGATGCAACACCTACAACTTGAGCACTGCATTTAGAAACAGGAATAAAATATTTACGCGCTTCACTTTCTCCAATAGCATTTGCCATAGCTGGTGTAATTTCACCATACATTGAATTTGCAAAAGCAACTCCAATCGGACCAACAACAATAGAGGCATGTTTAACATTATAAACAACAGCATTTTCCCCCGTTGCAATAATATCAGCACCACCTTTTTTTAGCTGTGTTGTTGCCATACTATTGGTTCCAATACCAATGATGGTATATTCTGGATGTTTTTCTTTTAAAACTTGTATAATATTTTTTCCAATTCCGCCCCCTTGTCCATCAATAACAACAATTTCCATTTTTCCTCCTGATATATAATAAACTTCTTGTTTATTTTCGATTTCGTATCTCTATATCTTATTCATGAAAATAATCAGTAATTTCTTGCATATGTTCACTTTGTTGAACATGAAATGGACATCGTTTATCACAATGGTGACAAACAATGCAATCACTTGCTTTTAAAGCTAAATGATGATAATGATCTGCAGCAAGTTCATCTTTTAAACGAGCAAGATCATAATATTTATTAATCAAGGTAGTGTCTAACCCTTTTGAACAAGGATGACAATGTTTATAATAAACAAATTGATTACAATTTTCTAATATTGGAAATATTCTTAAAATTGAATAATCTTTTTCTACATCAGATACTTCTAAATAATGAAGAGTACGTGTTAAATCATCATTTCTAATTCCTGGCAAAACTGTTAAAATAGACAGTTTATCTAAAGCATACTGCATATATTGAGTTTCTGTCAAGGCTTAATGAAATGGTGACTCATCTTCTTCTCAAAGTTTTCCTCCACAAAAGGCTTTCATTACAGTAATACCTACGCCTTCTTTTTTTAGACAACGATATAAATCCATACGTTCATCAAATTCATCAATGGCGAAGTCTTCAAACTTCAAATCATAAGCTGAATCAATACTAAACATGTCAATATCTAAAACTTGATGAACAAGTTTTAGCGAATGTGATGATAAATCAATATGATGAATAGTTGCTTTTTTTAATCTAATATATAATCTAAAGCACCATAATAGGTTTTAAATTCGTTGTCCAACCATACTCTTCTGATGAATATTCAACACCAAAATGAATTTGTAAGTAAATTTGATTACTTCTTGACTTACTTATTCTAAAGAATCTCCCCCTAAACTAATAATATTTATTTCTTCATTTCTATGTAGCAATTTTCTATATTCCGTTATTTTTCAAAATGACCTGCAACATCTTTCAAGTATTGAATAATTGATAAATGTTGTGGGCATACTCCTTCACATTGACCACATTCAACACAATCACTTGCTTTACCAAAGGTTTTTGTTAAGTTGTTGTAGTATTCTCCTTGTGGTGTCCATCCTTTTTCTTCTACTTCTTGTAAATCTGCATTATATAATGAAAAGTATTTTGGAATGGCAATATTCATAGGACAACCATCAACGCAATAAGCACATCCTGTACATGGGACAGTAATTGTTGAATTAATGGCAGTAACTGCTTTTTTAATTAAAGCATATTCTTCTTCATTTAATGGTTTAAAATTTTCCATATAACCTAAGTTATCTTCTAATTGTTCCATATTAGACATACCACTTAAAACCATCATAACGTTTTCTTGACTTGCTGCAAAACGAATAGCCCAAGAAGGAATTGACATATCCGGATGATATTCTTTAAACATCTTTTCAACTTTTTCTGGTACTTTCGCAAGTGTTCCACCTTTTACAGGTTCCATAACGATAACAGGTTTATGATGTTTTGTAGCTACTTCATAACATTTTCTTGATTGAACACCAACACTGTCCCAATCAAGATAGTTGATTTGTAATTGTACAAATTCAAATTCTGGGTGTTCTGTTAGAACTTGATCAAGCAATTCAGGACCATCATGATAAGAAAAACCAATAGTTTTAACTAAACCTTTTGCTTTTTTATCTTGTATCCAGTTAAAGCAATCTAATTCATTATAAACTTCAATACTATGTGTATTAATATCATGTAATAAATAATAATCAAAATATTCTACACCTGTTTTTGAAAGTTGTTCATTAAAGATATGATCACGATCTTCTTTTGTTTTAATAAAACCTGAATGTAATTTTGTTGCAAGTGTATAAGCATCTCTTGGGTAACGTGATACAAGTGCTTCTTTTGCTGCATTTTCACTTGCAAATCCACAATACATCCATGCAGTATCAAAATATGTAAAACCTTTTTCGATAAATGTGTCAACCATCTTTTTTGTTTGTTCAATATCGATTTTTGAAGCATCGTTTGGATCTAATGATGGTAAACGCATTAAACCAAAACCTAATTTCTTTTGACTCATTTCCTTTTTCCTCCTATTTATTTTCCTTAAATTAGCCTTCAAGTAAGTATTCTTACCTTTTATTATTTTATCATTCTTGTATAATTGAGGCAAATGCCTCTTTTAAATAGCACACTATGTCTTTTAAGCATGGAACAGATTAATCATCTATTTCAATAAGTTCATATTCTCTTGAACCATATCCAAGTGCTGAGGCTGCTTCAATGGTATGAATACCATGACGAGATTCAATTCTTTCAATTAAATGGTCTCTTCCCTTATCATTAGCATAAACTAAATCAATACATGCTTGATCAATAGCGATTGGATCCGTTGAAATTAAAATACCAATATCATCCATACATGGATCTTCTGCCACTGCACAACAATCGCAATCAACAGACATATTTTTCATAACATTGATATAAACAATGTTTCCTTTAAAATATTCATGAACTGACTTAGCTGCATCCGCCATTGATTCTAAAAACAAATCATGATCAGCTGTCCAAATCTTTTCAGGTTCTCCTGCCCCATGAATATAAGCTTTTCCATAAGATGAGGCACAACCAATTGAAAGTTGTTTTAAAGCGCCCCATAACCACCCATTGGATGTCCTTTAAAATGAGATAAAACAATCATTCCATCATAGTTTTTCATATCTTTTCCAACATAGTTTTTTTGAATCACTTTTCCTTCAGGAATATCTAGAATCATATCAGGACCTTCAGCATCCATTAAATCTACTTCAAAATATTTAGACCATCCATGTTTTTCAATTGTTTTTAAATGTTTTTCAGTTGTATTTCTAGATCCTTCATAAGCTGTATTACACTCCACAACTGTTCCATTTAACTTATCAATAATTGCTCTCCAAAAATCAGGTTTTAAAAAGTTTTGATTTCCTTCTTCCCCTGAATGAAGTTTAACAGCAATCTTTCCTATTAATTTTTTTCCTAATACTTCATACATTTCTAAAACCTTTTCAGGTGTTATTATTCTTGTAAAATAAACTTTTGATTTCATAAGTAATCCTCCTTTCAAACAAACTATAAACCTAAAGTTGAGTTTAGAGTCAAGAGGATTTTTAATATTTTTTAAAGTTTTCGTTCTCTTAAAATACCATGATAATTTCTATCAACACATGTCCCTTTTTCTACAAAACCAAGCATTGAATAATAATCTTCCAAAGTTTCATTTCCGCGTAAAGAATCTAATCTTAAATATTCTTTTCCTTTTTCTTTAGTGAAACTTTCTAAATAAGAAAAGAATAATTTTCCTGTTCCTTTTTGATAAGGATTAGAAGCCAAATTATGAATATAATACGCATTTGCTTGATCTTTCCAACGCGCATCTTCTTCTAATAAAACAGCTCCACATACAAGTTGATTCGTTTCTTGATCAATCAATCCATAGAGATGTCCTTTTTGCTTTCTTTTTCATAATATTCTAATGGATAAATAATTTCATAATCCCCTTTTTTCCATTGTTGTATCCTTTTTTGTTCGAACCAATCTATTCTTTCAAGAATGAGTTGAAACATTGCTTTTGCATCTTGTTTATCCAATTGTTTAAACATGTAGTTTTTCATCTTATTTACTCCTTATAATTTTTATTATTTTATCCTAATATTTCTTTTAAAACAATGTCTATTTATAAGTAAAACTTATAAAAATGATTAGAAAGAGATATTATTTATCTTAATATTTTCTTTATTATTTTTTATAAAGGAAAAAGGCAATATAAATACATATTTTAATGAAGTAAAGAAAAATTTTGTCTTTGGTTGTATACTAGATAAAGAAATAACAGTTACGGAAACACTTTGTGTTTAGGAGTTTATACAATGAATTAGTGAGATTTGTTAAAATGTATGGTACTCCTCTATTCAAGATGATGATGAAGAAATGATGATTTGGGTTTTAGAAATGATACTTGCAATGAGAACGAAAGAGAAAAGTAAAGTGTTCCCACTAAAATGATAAGCATAAATACCAATTTATTTGATAGCCACTTTAGAACGCCGAATACTTGTAAGCCACATAAAATCCAAATGACCTAAAAACGAACTTGTAAGCAACTTGAAATTTTAATGAGTAATTCTTTAAAATTATCAAAAAAAAATGAAATTTTTCATGAGATTCAGCAGAAATACCGATTTTTCATAAAAAATGACCTCAAAAATGAGTACAACACAAAATAATAGATAACAATATTGTTCTCAAAACATTCTCAGCGAAAAAAAGTGCCTGTAAATAGGCACTTTTAAGCGATTTGGATTATTCAAACTCAATTGTTCCTGGAGGTTTACTTGTAATATCATACATTACTCTGTTTACCCCACGAACTTCGTTTATAATACGTGACATAACTTTATTTAATACTTCATAAGGAATTTCTGCAGCTTCTGCTGTCATGAAATCGATAGTATTAACCGCACGTAAGGCGATTGCATAATCATAAGTTCTTTCATCACCCATAACTCCTACAGAACGCATGTTTGTAAGAGCAGCAAAGTATTGACCGATTGAACGATCTAATCCTGCATTAGCGATTTCTTCTCTATAGATCGCATCTGCATCTTGCACGATTTTTACTTTTTCAGCATTGACTTCACCAATAATACGAATACCAAGACCTGGTCCTGGGAATGGTTGCCTAAATACTAAGTATTCAGGAATTCCTAATTCTAAACCAACTTTACGTACTTCATCTTTGAATAAATCACGTAATGGTTCAATAATTTCTTTAAAATCAACATGATCTGGCAATCCACCAACATTATGATGTGATTTGATAACCGCAGATTCTCCACCAAGACCACTTTCAACAACATCTGGATAAATTGTTCCTTGTACTAAGAAATCAACTGCTCCAATTTTCTTTGCTTCTTCTTCAAAAACACGAATAAATTCTTCACCAATGATTTTACGTTTAGCTTCTGGTTCAGTAACACCTTTTAACTTTTCATAATATCTTTCTTGTGCATTTACTCTAATGAAATTTAATTCATAATTTCCATCAGGTCCAAAGACAGCTTCTACTTCATCCCCTTCGTTTTTACGAAGTAAACCATGATCTACAAAGACACAAGTTAATTGATTACCAATAGCTTTAGAAAGTAAAACGGCTGCAACAGATGAGTCAACACCACCTGATAAAGCACACAATACTTTACCATCACCAACTTTTTCTTTGATAGCTTTGATTTGTTCTTCAACGAAAGAATCCATGCGCCAATCACCAGCACAGTTACATACATCTAAAACAAAGTTAGAAAGCATTGTTTTACCATATTCACTATGTAAAACTTCTGGATGGAACTGAATCGCATATAAATCTTTTTCTTTATCTTCACAAGATGCTACTGGACAATCTTTTGTATGTGTTGTAATTTCAAAACCAGGTGCAATTTTTGAAATATAATCAAAATGTGACATCCAAACTGTAGATGTTTCAGGAACACCTTTTAAAATTTTAGATTGTGGTTGATCAACTAATAAAATTGATTTACCATATTCTCTTACATCTGCTCTTTCAACTTTTCCACCTAAAACATGTTGCATTAATTGAGCACCATAACATAAACCTAATACAGGAATACCTAATTCAAATAATTCTTTAGAATAAGTTGGTGAATCTTCTAAATAACAACTATTTGGTCCACCTGTTAAAATGATTCCTTTAGGATTCATTTCTTTAATTTTTTCTAAAGGTGTTTTATAAGAATAGATTTCACAATAAACATTGCATTCACGAACACGACGAGCAACTAATTGATTATATTGCCCACCGAAATCCATGACAATGACTAATTCTCTTTTCATGAAAGACCTCCTTTATTAAAATTTAATATCTTTTAAAACAACTGTTTGTTCTCTATCTGGTCCAACACTGAACATTCTTACTGGACAATGAACAAGTTCTTCGATTTTACGAATATAATTTTGACAATTTACTGGTAATTCTTCAAAAGATTTTACATGTGTAATATCTTCTTTCCATCCTGGTAATTCTTCATAAACAGGTTCACATCTTTCAATATCTTTAACAGTTGCAGGTAAACCATAAATTTCTTTACCATCTAATTTATAAGCTTTACAGATTTTGATTGTATCAAATCCACTCATAACATCTAATAACATTAATGAAATACCTGTTAAAGAAGACATTCTTCTTGATTGATTAACAACTACTGCATCAAACCAACCAGTTCTTCTTGGACGTTCAGTTACAGTACCATATTCATGTCCTCTTTCTCTAATTAAATCACCTGTTGCATCATTTAATTCAGTTGGGAATGGTCCTGATCCAACACGAGTTGTATAAGCTTTAATAATTCCAATTGCTTCTTTGATATATAAAGGTCCAATACCAGCCCCTTCAGATACCCCATTAGCTCCTGGATGTGATGATGTAACAAATGGATAAGTACCATAATCAATATCTAACATTGCTCCTTGAGCTCCTTCAAATAAGACTTTTTTATCTTCACGTAAATATTGATCTAATAACATACCTGTATCACAAACTAAAGGCTTAATAATTTTAGCGTATTCTTTATATTCTTCAAAAATACCTTCTACTGTAAACATATCTTTTAATTCAGGATATTCTGCCACTTTCATTGGGAAAGTTTCTTTTAATCTTTCTAAGAATAATTCTTCATCAATGAATTCTCCCATTCGAATACCAATACGACTATATTTGTCTACATAAGCAGGTCCAATACCTCTTTTTGTAGTTCCAATACTTTTATCACCTTTTCTCTTTTCTTGCAATTCATCAATTTCAAGATGATAAGGTAAAATCACATGACAACGATCTGAAATTCTAATTTTGCTTGTATCAATACCACCATCATTTAAATATTTTACTTCTTCTAAAAATGCTTTAGGGTTAACAACCATCCCATTTCCCATGATTACTTCATGCCCAGAGAAAATACCTGATGGTATTAATTTTAAAGCAAATTTCTTACCACCATAAACAATGGTATGACCTGCATTATTTCCTCCAGCATAACGACATACAACATCTGCTTTTTGTGCAAGATAATCGGTAACTTTTCCTTTACCTTCATCTCCCCACATACTTCCTACAACAACTACACCAGCCATAATTCATTTCCACCTTTCTATCATTGGCTTTTTCATACATTTTTATTATATGCTATATTTTAATATAAGTAAAATTAATATATAATATATTTGATATAAGGAGTACTAATATGATAAAACTAGAACAATATAAGATATTTAACGAAGCGGCTTCTACCCTTTCTTTTTCAAAAGCAGCCAAAAATCTTTTCATTTCTCAATCCGCTGTTTCTCAAACAATCCATGCTTTAGAAAAAGAACTCAATACTCAACTCTTCATTCGTTTAAACAAAGGCGTTACTCTTACTAAAGAAGGGATGCTCCTTCATAAAAACATTACTGAAGCCCTTGCTTTAATTACCAGTGTTGAAAATGAACTTTCTCATTATAATGAATTACTTTCAGGACAGTTAAATATTGGTGCGGGTGATTCAATTTGTGAAAATTACTTAATTGATTTATTAAAACAATTTCATCATCTTTATCCAACAATCAAAATCAATGTTGTCAATGGAACTTCTATTGAAACAGTTGAACATTTAAAAAATGGAACGATTGATCTTGCCTTTATCAATCTTCCTTTTGATGATGAAAGTCTAGCGATGAAAGAATGTTTAACAATTCATGATATCTTTATTTCTAAAGAAAAAGATGATCATCTTTACAGCTATCAAGAAATTGCGAAAAAGAATCTTATTCTTTTAGAAAAATCAAGTAATTCAAGAAATTATATTGATAAATACTTTGCTAAACATGGAATTTTATTAAATCCTGAAATGGAATTAGGAGCCCATCACTTACTCTTAGAATTTACTCATGCCAATTTAGGAAATGCGTGTGTTGTTAAAGAATTCTCTCATGATTTTTTAGACAAAAATAAAGTTTATGAAATACAATTAAAAAAGCCCCTTCCTTCAAGAAGCATTGGCTATACTTATCTTAAAAGAAGAAGCTTATCACAAGCAACTTTAAAATTTATCGAATTAATTGATCAATTTGATAAATCAATTTAGATTCTAATTTAGGTAAAGAAAGACTTGCTTTGACAAGTAAAGGAATATCGAAAGATATTTCTTTTTCTTTATATTTTAATAACACATGAACAATTTCACCTAATGGATGTTCCTTCAAAGTTAAATGAATAAAGACTGGCCCTCCATTATTAACAAAATAATCACTTAATGAAAAATCACATTCATTTAATATCGTAAAACCATTGACCTTTTTCATCACTTCTTCAAACAAATTAGGATTTTCTACAAGATAATCCTTTAATTTTTCTTCAATCATTTTCTTTGTTTGCTTAACAAGTTCATCGGCTTCACTTTGATGTTTTGCTTTAACCCCTAGTCTTACCCTTACATACTCTTCAGAAGCATACAAAGCAATAGAAATATCTTTTTGACTTTGAACAATATCATCAATCAAAGTAGCCGCTGCTGATTCACCAATGCCTTGTGTTACTAAGTCGTACGTATAAATTTTCGCTTGGCGATATTTTTCTAAATAAGGTTTTAGTTGATGATCAACTACATAAGTCATCTCTTTAGGTGGTCCAGGAAGATTAACAATCATTTTTTTATCTTTAGACATCACACAACCATTGGCTGTTCCAATAGGATTATCTAACACATAACAATTTTTAGGAAAGTAAGCTTGTTTAAAGTTATTATCACTAACTTTATCAAGTTGTGTTACAAAGCAACATTTATCATTGACTTTCTTTGCTTCATCTTCATCAAAAATCATTTCTAATCCTAAATATTTTGCGGATAATTCTTTTGTAAGATCATCCTCAGTAGGTCCTAATCCTCCTGTAGTAATGACACAATCACATCCTCTATTAAAAGCAATATCTAAACAATCTAAAAATCTTTGTGGATTATCACCCACCACCGTTTGAAAGAAAACATTAAAACCTAATTCCTTACACATTTTTTGTAAATAAGTTGCATTAGTATTGATAATTTCACCAAGTAATAGTTCAGTTCCTACATTAATAATTTCTACATTCATAACCGTCCTCCTTTACAAAAAAAGAAGCGTAAAACACTTCTAAATTAATGAAAATCCTAAAAAACTAACCACCATCATAATTACACCAGCAAGTAAAACTCCTAGCATAACGGCAATCGTTGTTGATTTAAAATCCATATCTAAAATACTAGCTGCAAGTGTTCCTGTCCATGCACCTGTCCCTGGAAGTGGAATTCCTACAAATAATAATAAAGCAACAAAAGTACTTCTTCCTACTTTCTCTTGAAGTTTCTTTCCACCTCTTTCACCTTTGTCTAAACACCAAGTGAAAAATTTACCAATAACTGGTTTATCACAACCCCATACTAAAACCTTTCTAGCAAATAAGTAAATAAAAGGTACAGGTACCATATTAGCAAGAATACAAACAATATAAGATGGAATAATTGGTAATCCTAATCCTTGAGAAACAGGAATTGCTCCTCTAAGTTCAATTAAAGGTACCATTGATATTAATGCAATATATAAATAATTCATCTAAAGTCTCCTTTTTTAACATCCTCATTATAACAAACCAAACGGATTTGACAACATCCTTTTATTTTCTACGATATGCAACTTGGTTAAAAGTATACTTGTCTACACGATAATAAGTATACCCATATTCAATACATTTACCATTATGTAAGCATGTAATCGATAAAACTCTAAGCAAAGGTGTCACTGGATCAACTTGTAAATATTTTCCTAGTTCTTCACCCGCTAAAACCGCATCAATTTGTTGATCGGAAAAAGCAATATGTAAATTGAGATCATTTTCAAAATGATTAAATAAAGATGTACTGGATACTTCTAAAGGAATATCTCCTGTTAAATCATAATTACAGTAATCATCTTCAAAACATAAAGGCTCTCCGTTTACAAGTCTTACACGTTTAACGTGCCATACTTTATTATCTTCTAAAGCCATTTCTTTTTTCATTAAAGCTGTAGCTTCTTCAAGTTCATTTAAAACAACATGACTTGTACAATCTTCTTTTTTCTTAGCACAATCTTCTGTAACACTGTTTAATCCATCAAAACTTTTAAATCTGGATTTTTTACAAACAAATGAACCTACCTTAGGTACAGAATAAATCACATTTTCATTAATCAACTCTGTTAAAGCTTGGCGCACTGTCATTCGGGTAACACCAAAAAGTTCACACAAAGCATGTTCACTTTCAATTTGTTCATTTTCATTATATTTTTCATCTTCAATATTTTGAATAATATATTCTTTAATCTTGACATATTGTGGTTTTCTTTTCACCATAACATCATCCCCTCGGCATGTACTATACCATATATAAACATGTTTTGAAAAGAAAAAGAAGCAAATTTCTTTGCTTCTAAATTTCGCTACCTTCAAATTGTGATTGATAAAGTGAGGCATAGAATCCACCTTTTTCTAACAATTCATCATGATTACCAATTTCTACAATATCGCCATCCTTCATGACAATGATTGTATTGGCATCACGAATTGTTGATAAACGATGTGCAATAACAAAACTTGTGCGCCCTTCCATTAATTTTTCCATACCTTTTTGTATAAGAACTTCTGTACGAGTATCGACCGAAGATGTTGCTTCATCTAAAATAAGAATTTTAGGATCTTTTAGAAATGCTCTCGCAATTGTCAATAATTGTTTTTGACCTTGTGAAATATTTGAAGTTTCTTCATCAAGAATCGTATCATAACCATTTTCTAAAGTATTGACAAAGTGATCTACATACGCCATTTCACAAGCATTTCTTACTTCTTCATCACTGGCATCTAGTTTACCATACATTAAGTTTTCTTTAATTGTTCCGTTAAAAAGCCATGTGTCTTGTAAAACCATTCCAAATAAGCTTCTTAAATCATGCCTTGAAAAATCTTTAATATCATGACCATCAATCATAATAGAGCCTTTATTTAATTCATAAAAACGCATTAACAATTTAACAATCGTTGTTTTTCCTGCACCGGTTGGACCAACAATAGCCACCGTTTGCCCAGCATGAACATGCATATTAAAATCATGAATAATTGTTTTTTCTGGAAGATAACCAAAGTTTACTTGATTGAAAGTAACTGAACCATGTAATTTTTCAACTTCATTTTTTTCAATTTTAACTGTTTCAGTTTCTAATTCTTCTTCCTCTAAAAATTCAAATACACGTTCAGCTGCCGCTGCTGTACTTTGTAACATATTCATTGTTTGAGCAAGTTGAGCAATAGGTTGATTGAATTGGCGTACATATTGGATAAATGCTTGAATATCACCAATCGTAATCGTATTACCCCCTGCTAAAAAACCACCTAATAAACAAACACTTACATATCCTAAGTTTCCTACAAAGTTACTTAAAGGTTGCATTAAACCTGATAAAAATTGAGATTTCCATGCTGAATCATAAAGCGCATCATTATATTCATTAAAAGTTTTAACAGAATCTTCTTCCCCATTAAATGCTTTGACAACATCATGAGCACCATACATTTCTTCAATATGTCCATTGACATCCCCTAAACTTTTTTGTTGTCTACTAAAATACTTTTGGGAATGTTTCATAACAAACATAATAAGTAACATGGAAAGTGGTAAAACAAGTACAGCAATCAATGTCATCTTTACAGAGATGGTAAGCATCATAATAAAGATTCCAACAACTGTAACAGAAGATGTAATCACTTGCGATAAACTTTGATTGAGTGATTGAGCAATTGTATCAATATCATTGGTTACCCTACTTAAAGTGTCTCCACTAGAATGTCTATCAAAATAACTTAAAGGCATTCTTGACATCTTCTTAGATAAAGAGCTTCTTAAATCATAAGCAACTTTTTGTGAAATCGAAGATGTAATAAATCCTTGAATAAAACTAAAAAGTGCACTAACAAGATAAAAACCAACAAGAATCAAACAGATCATACCAATATAATCAAAATCAATTCCTCCTGTATTACTTACCTTTGCCATAATTCCTTCAGATAATTTATCTGTTGCTTTAGCAAGAATCTTTGGTCCTACAATTGTAAAAATCGTTGATCCTACCGCAAAAATAATAACAACCGCTAATTTAAAATAATAAGGTTTTAAATAAACAAATAATTTCTTTAATGTTCCTTTAAAATTCTTGGCTTTTTCACCATTTCCTCTCATTCCATGACCCATTGGTCCACGAGGCCCTTGTCTTCTTCTTTCATTACTCATGACTTAGTTCCTCCTTAGATAATTGAGAATAAGCAATTTCTTGATAAACTTGACATGATTTCATTAATTCATCATGTGTTCCTTTACCAACAATTTGACCTTCATCAAGGACAATGATTTGATCTGCCTCCATAATAGAAGCAATACGTTGTCCTACTAATAAAACTGTACTTTGTGTCTTTTTCACTAGCTGATTTAATTCTTGACGAAGTTTAGCATCTGTTTTGAAATCAAGTGCTGAAAAACTATCATCAAAAATATAAATATCTGGATTTTTCGCAATAGCACGAGCAATCGCAAGTCTTTGTTTTTGACCCCCTGAAACATTTGTACCACCTTGTGAAATTTCCGTATCTAAGCGTTCTTCTTTTTGATCAATAAATTCTTTTGCTTGAGCAATACGAATGACTTCTTCTAATTCTTCATCCGTTGCCTCTGGTGCGCCATATTTTAAATTAGAACGAATTGTTCCTGAAAATAAATTTCCTTTTTGAGGAACAAGTCCAATATGATTACGTAATTCATGTTGTGTCATATCACGAACATCAACACCACTAACTTTAATACTTCCTTTACTAACTTCATAAAAACGAGGAACTAAATTAATAAGCGTCGATTTCCCCGAACCCGTTGAACCGATAAATGCTGTTGTTTGTCCTGGTTTAGCAACAAAATCAATATCTTTTAACACTGGTTCATTTGCTCCTGGATACGCAAAAGAAACATGATTAAATTCAACAAGACCTTTTTTACATTCATCTAAAGCAATTGGATTTGTAGGATCTTGAATTGTCGGCTTAGTTTCAATAATTTCATAAACACGATTAGCAGCAACACTGGCACGAGGTAACATGATAGCAATCATCGCAATCATTAAAAAGGACATAATAATTTGCATTGCGTATTGCATAAAAGCCATCATTTGTCCAATCGCTAAGTTTCCTAAATCAATTTGTTTAGAACCATAATAGACAATCACTAAAGTAACTACATTAAAGATAAACATCATAATTGGCATAATTGAAGCCATTGATCTATTAACAAATAAGTTTAAATTTGTAACATCTTTATTGGCTTTATCAAAACGATCTTCACTATGTTTTTCATTACCAAAAGCACGGATAACAAGCATTCCTGATAAATTTTCACGCATTGTTAAATTTAAACGGTCAATTAAATTTTGAATAATTTTGAATTTTGGCATAACTACAGCAAACGCAACCGCCATCACACCAAAAATAACAAGAATAACAACTGCAATGATCCATGTCATTGATGGTGATTCTTTTAAAACTTTAATTAAAGCCCCAATACCAATAATTGGTGCAAAACATACAATACGTAAAAGCATCATTGTCACCATTTGTACTTGAGTAATATCATTTGTTGTACGTGTAATAAGCGACGCTGTTGAAAAATGATTAAATTCTTCATTAGAAAAGCTTTCTACTTTTTCAAAAACATCTTTCCTTAAAGCACGCGCTACACCAGCACCAACTTTTGTCGCAAAGAAAGCAACTGAAATTGCAGCCACTGTTCCAAGTAAAGCAATTCCTAACATCTTTAAACCTGTTTTAAAAATATAATCGGTTTGTACTTTGTCAATGTCAGCACCTAATTTTTTATATTCTGCTTTAACACCATTACCAGCAGCAATTTTTAAAGTACTTTCTCCCATGGTATCCATCTTTTTATCAATGTCT
>ENA-OPEV01000076-OPEV01000076.1-human-gut-metagenome-genome-assembly--contig:-NODE-76-length-59804-cov-6.117642_pt1 | contig 59804 bp, 63 predicted proteins | sample MGYA00241637_ERZ501537 | MGnify/ENA primary metagenome ERZ501537 (study PRJEB25962, sample SAMEA1972159) | human gut metagenome | biome: human gut; feature: human-associated habitat; material: faeces...
ATCTTAAAAAACGTTGATTTCATCGGCGTTTTTTCGATGACATCCATTTTAACTCTTAATTTTGAATTTAGGAGTCAATACAGATGTCATTAAATGTATTTTTAGCTTTTCAAAAAAGTAACTTGGCACCATATATAAAATTCTTACAATCACTTTTGCCGCATATATTAAATCGAATATTTAATTTTTAAACAAGATTAGTATATCATATTAAAAATATACTAACAAGAATTCAGAACCCACATACTTCTTTAATTTAACAAATAGAAATAACTGATTACTTTAATCTGCTCCAGGAAGTGTCTGTGGTATAAATTCAATTGTTTTATGCGATCCACCCGTTCTCCTTATTAATTCCTTTGCTCCTATAACTCGTACTAGATTTCTTATCAATTTACCTAATTCTTTTTTATCATCGTTGCTTTTTCGATGGTAGTATATTTTAGTTTGTACATTATCATTACATATTAATAATTCCAAAACATCTTTATCAGTTTTATCTAGTGAATGACCGAAAATATAAAGTTCATATGGACATTCTGAATTTTGTCTTATTTCATCTACCCATTCCATATAAGAACTGTCAGTTGATTTATAAATTCTTTGATAGAATTTTTTAAATGGCAAAAACTCTAACTTATTATCTCTATCACATTCTTCTAGATACTCATCAATTCCAAGAACCAAATTACAAGTATTTACATTATTAGTTATATCCGCTTTACCATGGATATAATCATATTCAATTTTATTTGATTGACCATATATTCTTTCATATGTATTAGAATAATTAAATGATAAAACACAATCTGGATTAATATCTTTGATATCATCATTTTTTTGTAACACTTCTATTTTATTTATAAACTCACTAATATATATTTCTAATGCTCTTATTAACCTATCCAAATCTACAGTCATTTTTTTAATATATACATCAAAAAGTTTTAAATTTGTATACATATCTTCTAGATCTAATTCTTTAAGTCCTTCAATTTCTTTTGAAATATCCACAAAATCCTTTACAACTTCTAATTTTATGACTTTATTCCTTTCACTTTGTTGGATGCGTTCTCTTCTTTCTATATTATCTCTTATACATTCAAATGCTTGTATTACATTTGAAATTTCAGATTCAAAATCTATCCAATTTTTCCCAAGACTGTATCTGATATTTAAAAAATAATGTATCCAAATATTTTCTTTAATATTATTATATATTTCAACAGCTAATTTATCTGGATTTTCATTTCTTCTTTTATACCACTCTAGTAACTTAGCTTTTATAGAATCATCTACCTCCCAAATATTAAGAGCAGATTTTTCATATACTTTCTCATCTACATGCATTAGATATGTAAATATCCTTGATACTTTATCACAAAAATCAAGAAAATAACTATATGATGTTGGTAACCCATGTGCTAAATCAAACCCATTACCAATCAGTAGTATTTTTCTTCCTCTTATCTCTATATCCATAATGTTCCTCCCATCTGTTTATGGTAATTATTAAATATATTTTACTATATTTAATAATCATTTGCATTCATCTAAAAAAATTTCTAACTTATCTGATTTAATAGGAGTTCACATTTTTGATCATCAATTGTTTCTATTTCAATCTTGTCTTTTTTTACAACAATCCTATCAATAAAAACTGCAAGATCTTCTTGTGTCATAACAGTATGTTCATTGCTGTTTTTTTCTAACGTTTTTAATAGTTTTTCCTGTCTGCCTTGCTTTAATGCATTGTATTTGTCATCAAGCTTTTGCAGTTCTTTTTTAAGCATTTGTTTGGTTTGATAACATTGTGCCAAGTGTTCCTCAATTTGACTTTCGTCTTGAACGCCTCTGGCAACAAGTAGCATTCCTTTATCTAATAATTCATTTATTTGTGAATTCACATTTTCTAATTCACAATTCAGTTTTTGTTTCTTTTCAATAATATCTTTTGGATTCAAATATTCCGATAATTCTTTAGCAAGTTCAAGTCGTGTTTTTTCTTTTGATTTGGTTTTTCCATTGATCAATGATGTCAAAGCATCCAGTAATGGCTTTTCTTTTAAAGTCACACTGTTTGGACAGATTGCTTTTCCATTCTTCAACCTGTTTGAACATCTCCATACAGGTTCTTTTTCCTTATTTCTTTTTGTCCAGACAGTCCTTCTATATAAGGCGCCACACTCTGAACAGATGATTTTATTACTTAAAGGATTTTTTGATGAATAGCGATTCTGATGGTGACTTTCCACAACTTCTTTTTCATCATTTGATTTCATGTTCCTTTTTGTTCTTTCTACTTGAGCTGCTTTGAATACTTCTTTGGTCACAATTGCAGGATGACTGTTTTCCACAAAGTACATTTTCTTCTGACCTTCATTTTTATACCGTTTCTTATGAAGAAAGTCTATGCTGAATGTCTTCTTTAAAAGAGCATCCCCACTGTACTTTTCATTTTGCAGCATCCTGCCAATTGTTCCTGAATCCCATTTTGTACTCCCGTTCTTCTTGGGGATTTTGTTTTCCGTCAGGTACCTTGCTATTTTACTTTCGCTCATCCCTGAAAGATATTTAGAAAAGATCTCTCGAACAACTTCTGCTTCTTCTTCAATAATATCAAGTGTTCCTCTGTTTGACTTATATCCATACATGTTAGCAGCATAAACCTTTCCTTTTTCAAACTGCCTTTGATATCCCCACTTGATACTTTCACTTTTATCTTCACTGCTTTGTTGAGCAACACTTGAAAGGATCGTCAGCAACATCTCATTTGCTTCCAGACTGTGAACATTCTCTACTTCAAAGTAAACATCGACATTGTATTCCTTGAGGATTCTCAAATACATCAGTGAATCAACTGTGTTCCTTGCAAATCGTGTAATACTTTTGGTAATGATCATATCTAATTTTCCTGCTCGAGCATCATCAATCATACGCATAAAATCTGATCTTTTATCGGTTGATGTACCCGTTATTCCTTCATCTGAATAAATGGCAACAAGTTCCCAGTTTTCATGACTGCCTATGTAGTTTTCATAATATTCACACTGTGTTTCATAACTCAGTTCCTGTTCGTCAGAATCCGTTGAAACCCTGCAGTATGCTCCAACCCTTTTTTTCCTGTTTTGCCTGTCATTGTATGATGGCTGAAACTTCTTTCTTGGAGCAATCACTTTAACCTTCGGTGCAGTTGTTTCATGTTCTTTGTCATCTTTGATAATATAGTTCACAATCTTACCTCCTTTCCTTAATAATTAATAAAAAGTTCAAGACCATTATTGAAAATACTCAGTATTCCTGTTTCATATACCTCAATCTTTTCAATAATATTCTTGAATTCACATTTTTCTATATTGCTTTTTAACTTCACATTTTCATATTCCTGTGAACTTTGCTGATTCAGATAGTCACAGATAAAGTTCTTGTAGTCACTTTCTGTATTCACATTTTGAAGTGCATTTCTATTCAATATTTCAAAATACTGTTCACTTGATTCATTGTTCCATCCTTGTATGTATTTGTCTTTCATATTGATAACTTCTTCCAGCAACAAATTCACATTCTTGACCAGAACACTTTCTTCAATTCGATATTTCTGATCTTCACTTACATAGAAGCATTCATTTTTTCGAGATCCATCCTTATCTCTTTTACCTCTGTAGATTTTTCTTTTTAAAGGAATACTCTCAATTCCCCAAAAAACCTTATTTTTAAAAAACTGCTGTATCATTCTGTTTTCTTTTGCCTTTTCTTTATCCATTAGAACTGTTTCCTTTCTACTTTTAACTTAAGATCGTTTTTCAATGTAAACTGGATATCCAATGTTCCCACTTCAATCGAATCAACTAAAGTATTGAAGATTACTTCATCCAGTGAAGTAATTTCTTTTGCTGATTCCAGACATTCAATGATGATCTGTGTCTGTATCACTTCAAATCTCTGATAGATTTTTTCATTGAGTTTGCACTTTTGCATTTCAAAAACTGATTTGTCTACCAGCAACTCGTTATGCTTTTTCTTGTAATCCTCCAGACTGATAAGATCTTTCTGATAGTATCGAACAAGTGTATTGATAGAACTGGTTACTTTTTTAAGTTCACGATTAGCGAGATCAAGTTCACATCTGTCATCGTCATTTGTCGTAAAATTCACAATATGTTTTTTATAGGCTTCCAAAACATGAATATTTTCTTTGAGCTTATAGAAGATTTTTAAAAATGCATCTTCTATTTCATCCGTGCCAATCATTTTTACTTCACATTTCTTTGCTGAAGCAACATGATTACTACAACTCCAATATTCTTTATTCCTCAACACCCTTCTTTTAAAAGTTCCACCACAATGTTCACATTTGATTTTTGATGTCAGCAGATATTCTCTGTTTCCATCCGTCTGGTTTTTGTTGAACTTCAACTTGTTGTTCACAAGTTTTTCATTTGCCTTTTCAAAAAGTTCACGATCAATGATTTTTGGAAACACATCGTAAACATAATACTGTGCAAGTTCACCTTTATTTGTGACTAACTTATAAGGAAAGATATCAGGTGAATATCTTTTTTGAAGAAGCATATCTCCACAATACCTTTCATTTTTAAGCATTGATGAAACTGTGGACTGTGACCACTTTTTCTTTTTGAAATAATGTTTATTCAGATAATCCACAAGTTTTGTTACCGAAAAATCTTTATTCACATATTTATTAAAGATATCTTCAACAATCTTTGCTTCTTCTATGACTTTTACTTCACCATCTATTCTTTGATATCCATATGGCAGTTTCGGTTGATTGTATCTTCCTTCTTTTGCCCTTGTACGAAATGCCCATTTTTGTGCATTTGAAATTGCTTTTGATTCAATTTCGGCACAGGCAGCATAAACAGCAAGCATCATTTCACTTCCCATTTTTGCTGTATTAATTTTTTCTGTCATAAAATAAACGGAGACACCTATTGATTTCAGTTCTCTTACTACTGAAAGTGTCTCCGTTATATTTCGTGCAAATCGACTGATCGATTTAGTTATAATTGTATTTATAAGACCTTTTCGACAGTCCTCAATCATTTGAAGAAAACCGTCTCTCTTGTCCATTCTTGTTCCAGTTATTCCTTCATCTGTATAGATCTTAACCAGTTTCGAATTTTCAAGACTGTTGACAAAGGATTCATAGAAATCAACCTGATTGTTATATGAATTAAGCTGATCTTCACTGTCTGAACTGACTCTTGCATAACAGCCAACAAGATTGATTCTGTTTACAAATCTTTCCAGTGGTTCGATAATGCGTACTTGTTTTTGAGCTTGAGCCATTCTAAAAATCCCCTTTCTTATCACCACACACAGTACCACAACTCTTTCGAACTATCCATGACATTATTCACTTTATTTTGTGAATTTAAAAATGATATCTGACAAGTGGATTACATTCTTCTTCATACTTTTTCAGAACTTTATTGGCAACATTTTTAGTAATCTTTTTACAGGTGACAAGTTTCTTCAGGCATGTATATATGTAATAGTAATCAAAGATATCCATTCAATCAGTTAACCATGCCTTTCATCTGTAATGAAATTTCAACTTCTGGCTGTGCATAGTAACTGTCTACTTTCAGATTATTTTCCAATGCAAAGTCAACAACATCCTGTTGCATTTGTTTTGAAAAAGAATCAGGTTCAATAAGTACCAGATGGTCACACTTTTCATTTTTTATGACATCTACAATCTGTTTTTTAAATTCTTCATTCAGATTTGAAAGTTGAATAACAACAGCATGATCCAAGTCATACTTGGATGCATATTCTCGTACACAATCATGAGTGGCTTCACTGTTTGAATTGCTTGTTACAAACAGTGGCTTATTATTAACAGCTGATTCTAATGCACTGTTAATTACAGCTTTCAAAGTATGAACCTGTCTTTCGTTGAATTCATTGAACACATCCTGAATAAGACGGCCACTGTCACGTTCATAGACTTCAAAGCCATTATCTTCAAATGCCTTAAGCAGTCTTCCATCATTGAATGCATTAGCAAACACGATGCACTCACCATCAGTAACAAATGTTCTGCTTGTCGTAAGATCCTTTATTGTATTCACAAACTTCTCTGGTTCATAAAAAGCATTAGAAAAATGAAAATGCAATTCTCCAGTAAGTTCATAATTGTTTTTAGCAGCGAATTCCATATACTCCTCTAACTGCTTCGAAGAAAGTTTATTTTCTTCTTGTGTTAAAATATGTACTTTTTTCATAAGATCAATCCTTTCCTTTATTAACACAATGATGACACCTGTAAAAAATACAGGTGCCACGATCTATCAATAAACGTATCGGTTCAAGTCTGTTTTCCAATGTCCAAACCAGCTTCTGTATAGGATCATCAAGAACATACGACACACGTGTCAAAGACCACTCCTCAATTGTTGCGACGGTTTGTTCACGCTCGACTGTTGAATAGAGTGAAGTATCATTTACGCTTTCATATCGGCAAAGGTCTATCCCCACCTTTTTATGATCAGTTGTTTCTCGCTCCAATACGAAACAGAGAAAAAGTTCACATTTTATTGTGACCTTACATTTCTATGTTCACATATTCTCTTGGCGCAACTATCAACGTGCTAGAAAACTTTTTGTTGCTGATTCAGACTATTCTGTTTTCAATGTCCTCTTGAGAGGAGATGCTTAATAACTCCCCTCATATATAACTGGACATTATTTTATTACTTGATAACCTTATAAAAAAAACAAGTTACTTTTTTGACTTATTTTTGATATTTTCTATTATTCTTTTTTTACGTTTATGTATTGCTGGTTGAGAAACACCCATCAATGTAGAGAGTTCTCTTTCTGTTTTATTCTTGATAAGAAGATTCGTAATAAGATTCCTATCTTCTTCTGAAAGTTGATTAATGATGTTCATTACATTTTCAACTTCTTCATTGACATTAAAAGTATCATATTGATTCTTATCATCAGCAATCTTATCTACAAGCGCTGTATTATTATTATCTAACTGATCTAAACTGGATACTTTAAACTCACTTCTCTTTTCTTTTTCACGTTCCTCTTTTTTAAATGAATTGTAACAAGTTTTATATACTTCTTCCGATACCTCATGGTATTGACCTTTTATTTTAAAATAATAGTGTTTGTTTCCTTTAAGATCTCTTTTGATCCAAAAATAGTTTTTGTTATAATCGTTTTCCATCCTATCTTCCTCCTGTATTTTTTTGGCTGAAGATAATCAGGAGGAGATCTGATTTTATGCACAAATGCATCCCCCTTAATAGACAATGTCTAAAGCGGGGTATAAAAAAAGTAGTGCTTTAGACTTCGTCTAATTTCACTACCGATACGATTATTAATTTTTCATAAAGTATTGAACACAAAAAGGAACTACATTCTTATAACTATTCATAATGTTGTAGTTCCTTTTTTATATAAGATATTACATATTACTTATTTCTTAATACTGGTTTACTATATGCTAAAGCATCTGCGTGTATTTTCCCATCAACAAGACTAATAGCTAACTTGAAATCTTGCGTATATTCTCTTCCAGAGCCATCTTCAAAATTAAGTGGAAGTACAGCAACACAGTTCTCAAAATCCTTTCCTTCATTTAAGCACCAAGTTGTTGTAATTTCGTGATCAACTTTAACAATGGGGTTTCTAATAGCTTCAACTCTATGAAACACTACTTCTCTATCTGGGTATACTGAGTTACATTTTTTACTTTCAGTTCCTGCATAAGTTTCATATGACTTATCTCTACCCTCATTTCTAAATGTTATATCAATAAGAAAGCGATTATCACTAATTTTTGAACGTTTTGCACTAGATAAGGTAAAAAACGGTTGTTCTCTTAACCTATCTTGCATTTCTAAATACTTTTTCTCTTCTTGATACCTTTGTTCTTGTCTTATACTGTCACTTTTTGTTATTTCAATTTGTTTATATGCAGTTTCTATAGATTCCTTTGCATTTTTACGCGTTTCAACTATTGCTATACAACTTGCCACTGCAGTAATACAAGGGGCAATAATATTTATTAAACTGATTATCATATTTTTCATTTTTACTTCCTACCTTTAAATTAAGTAATTGATCATTTGCTTTCTATTTTATTAATAATATCTCGATAACTATCTATTAATTTCTTATCAATTGCTCCATCTAACTTATTTCCTATAAAATCGAAATATTTTTTTGAATCCTCAAATCTTTTAGTTTCAAATAACAATGCTCCTATTAATAAATCTATATGAGTTCCATCTTTACTAATTGAACTGTCTTGTTTTTCAAAATTATTTTTTCTAAATTCAAATAATTCTTTCAAAAGTATTTCATATTCTATTTCTATATTGATTAATTTAGATAATGATTTATAGAACTGAATATCATAAAAATCACTTTTTTCTAAGTTATATTTTTTTATTGTTTGGTCAATCTCATTTATTTTTCCAACTTTAATCAATAAATCCATATATACCATTATTAACTTAAAATAATATACCGCATTATTTTCTAAGGACTCTAATTTGAATTTCTCTTCATACTTATCTAATATAGATTTTACAAATCGTATGTGTTCTACATTATCTATAAATCCCATTCCATCTCTAGAATAATAATAATACCATCTTAAATTGTTAGGTTCATTTTTAATACATTTACTTAATAATAAAATATTTCTCTTTTTCTTTTCCTTTTTTGAAATAACCTTTTCTGAATAACCATCATGTACAAGTTTAATAGTAGTTTTAATAAGTACACACTCTTTTTTATTTGATCGAATTTCCTCATGAACATTTCCATAATATCTACAGTTACCATTTTTATAAATCATTCTTGGAATATCATCAAATATAAATTCAGTATTTTTCTCATGAATCTCAAATGATAAAGAAATATCTTTTTTTTGTATGACATTATCAAATAAAGCTAGTATTTCATACAACCTATACTTGTTAGATATTTCAAATATTTCATCAGCATCAATGAAAACTACCCAATCTGAGTTTGCTTGATTTATTCCAAAATTTCTGACTTTTGAAAAATTGTCACACCACTCAAAATCAAATAATTTAATTTTTTGATTTTTAAACTCTGATATAATTTTTTTTGTAGAATCATTAGAACCAGTATCAATAATGATTATTTCATCAAAGACTTCTATAATATGTTCCAGACATCTTTTAATACATCTTTCCTCATTATATGTTAATACAACACAAGTAGCCGTTACTTTTTTTAAATTAAAATGATTTTTAACTACTTGATTCATGTTAAGTGAAATTAAATCTTGTATATCATTAAAATTAGAAATATACCTCATTATATTATTAATTTTATCCATTGATGATTTTTTCTCACAATTTTATTATTTATTTAATTTTTCCATGAGTGGTTTAATTTCTACTGAATCAAAATAGAATTTATCTACTTTATTGTTCTTAACATGTAACAATGTTGGTACTCCTGCAATTGTAACTTCATCATCAGAAGTTAATGTATAATAATCAATGTTTGGTGTTTCTAATGAAGCGTACACATATCCTTTTCTTGCTTTCTTGTTTGTTTTCAAGTATTCTTTATCTGCTTTTTTTATTTCATATCTTTTTGTTTTTCCGTATTCATCTTTTTCTTTTGATTTTGTATATTTTTCTTTGCTTTCGCCTTCATAATATTCAATCTTCCCATTACTTTTTACTTTTCCAATTTCAATATCATTTTCTTCATGGAATTTATTCCAATCAAATTTTTTATAATCTTTTGATTTTTCGTCCATATTTACAAAATATAGTGATGAATGTGATCTTGCATAAGTTTTTATGCTATCTTCTACTTTTTCACAATATGGACATCCTACTTTATAAAAATAAACGTAATAAGAGTCACCATCTTCTTTTGGATTATTTAATAATTCTTCCTTTTCAATATGTTCATATCCTAATTTATTACTACTACTTTGAAATGGATCAGATGGTTTTTTAACCATATTTATGACCGCTACCGCAGCAATACAAATTATACAAATTATTAGCATTTTTAAAGTTTTCTTACTCTTTTTCATTTTGTTATCCTCCATTTTAAGAAGAGAGGAAGTTCCTTCTATTTACAATATTTTTTAAATAAATCACAAGCACTTGTGCCATTTCCACATGGTACTACTTGATGAACTTGGCACGCTGTCCAAAGTGAAGCACATTGTCCTTTTGTCATCCCACCTGCTACATCATTTAATAATTCTTTTGATTTTTCTTCTTTGAATACTTCATTTAATAATTGTTTTTCCATTCTTAGTTTCCTCTTTCTTTCTTATATATTTCTTCCTCTCTACACTTACTATTTTATTTATTTTTATTTTTTTTATTATTTTTTTGGAATAAAACTTCTTTTTATGGAATAAAACAATTATTAGTACATATTTAAAACATCATCTTTTCAAAAAACTAATAGATTTAATTACGCTTGTATTAAAAATGGTATTAATAATAGAGTTTATTCGTTTAATATATCAACATAAAAATTTAAGTCTTTTTTGTTATCAAAACTAGCAAAAAAAATAGTATATACTTTATCATTAAAATTAATTCTCTGATAAATAATTTCCAATTATAATATTTGAAAAATTATTAATGTTAACTATGAATTATGAAATTACTTTTAATAAAAGAATTTAAATATATTTCAATCCTATAAAAGAAAAAGACCGTACGAAATTATTTATTTAATTTCTTAACAGTCCCTTTTTTTCTATATTTTCTACAAATAATATATTAATTATCTTGCTATTTAGAAGAAATAATCGCAAATAAAAAATATATCAGTTTCTTTTTAGAGTATTTCATACTTTTATTAAAGAGAAGTTGCATTGATTAATTTTTTATTATCTACAATATTTTTTATAAATAGTACAAGAACTTGTTCCAGTTCCACATGGTAAAGTTTGTTCTAGCTGACATGCTGCCCAATATTGTTTACATTGTGCTTTTGATAATCCACCTGCAATTTTATTTAATAATTTTTCTGATGTTTCTTCTTTAAATACTTCATTTAATGATTGTTTTGACATTATATTTTCCTTCTTTCTTAATTGCAACCTCTCTACGATTTTTATTATATACTCCCTATATCTTCATTTTATTTTTTTTGGAATAAAACATCTTTTTATGGAATAAAAGAAATATTAATATAAACTATCTTTTTTATACAATTTTGCAACTTAATTTGATCTTTAATTTTGGCGAAGGCTATTACTTAATATTATAAATAATATATTAAAATAATTGGCTATTTAAAAATATATAATTTGTTTACTTGAATTAAATAAAAAATATCTACATACCCAGTACATCATAAAAAGATAAGAATAATTATGTAAAAAAAGTAAACTAATTTTCTATGGAAAAAAATTTCATGCTCTGATTATTTCACTCTAGTTGATCACTTATTTCAATTATGTTAAGTATTCCGATAAATCTAATCAACCATTATTTGTAATTAAATTCTGATGAGGCTGATTGGAATTACTGGTCAGCTACGCTATTAATTAATACTCGTAGAACAAACACTATATATTTATAATATGAATATAAAAAATAATCAAATGTATAAATTGAATATTCAACAAAATAAAAAGAGGAAAATTTAAATATTATTATTATAATTTTTCCTCTAAAAGCCTTAATTATCTATAACTTTTTATTTCAATAATTTATATAATATAGCACTGATTTCTTATTTTATAAATGCATTTGTGTTGTAACTTTAACGATTTCTTTATAATAATCATCTTGTGATTTTGTATGACGATCAATCGATAAGTCTAAATGCCCATCTTTCATGTAATAAACTTTCTTTGAATAAGAAGCAACAAAACTATCATGCGTCACCATAATAATCGTTGTATGTTTTTCTTCATTAATTTTAACGAAATATTCCATCAGTTCTCTGGCATTTAAGCTATCAAGATTGCCTGTTGGTTCATCAGCAAAAATAATCTTTGGCTCGTTGATCAACGCTCTAGCAATAGCGGCTCTTTGTTGTTGTCCTCCTGAACATTGAGAAGGATATTTATCAATGATTTCTTCAATGTTTAACATTTTTGTAAGTTCATTTAATTTTTCTAGTTGTGTTCTTTGATCCACTTTATTTAGTCTTAATGAAAATAAAATATTATTTTTGATTGTTAATGATTCAATAAGATTATAATTTTGAAAAATAAAACCAATTTCTTCTTTCCTTAAATTTGCTTTTTCTTTTTCTGATAAAAGAAGTAAATCTTTTTGATTAAGAAGAATTTGTCCATGAGTGGCTTCATCAATTGTCGATAAAATATTAACAAGTGTTGTTTTTCCAGAGCCTGATGCTCCCATAATACAAATAAAATCACCTTTTTCTACTTTAAAGTCTAATCCATTTAAAGCCACCTTAGGATGAACACCATAAGGATTATAAACTTTCTTTAAATTTCTAATTTCCATGTAACTCATAATTTTGACCTCTTTTCTTTAAATAAACAATGAACTCAGCCATTCCATAAGGAACAATAAATTCAAGTAAAACAATACCAACAAGTCCTAAATCAATCGATGCACGAATTAAAAACGTACACGCAATACTTAAAATATAAATACCAGCAAAGATCCATAAAACAAAGTAAAAGCCATTTCCTTCTTTATAAGAAATCTTCTTAACTTCTTTATTTGTAAGTCCCATCTTACATAAGTTTTTAAAATGTTCTTTCTTTTCTAAAGCATCAATATCAAAACGACTCACCACACTTAAGCATAAAACAAAATTAATTAAGACAGCTCCAATGTGTAAAGCAATATGCAACATCTTCATATGAATTGATGAAAAAATAAATGTTGGTATTAAAATCACTGCAAGCATAATAAAAACAATTAATAATTTACTTTGTTGCATAAACAAAGCCAAATCACCTAACACAATCGTATCTTCTGCTTTTAAATTCAATGAATCAACCATTTCATTTAAAGTATGCGGAATAAAATAATAGAACAAACCATAAGCACTAATAGCACCAATACAAGAAGCAATCGCAAATCCTGCATCTAATTCTTCTCCTACATACATCGCATAAAGTCCTAAGAAATAACCTAAGATATAAATATAATCAGGAATAATAAATACACGATGATCTTCTTTTTGTGTTGTAATATATTTATCTTTAATAAGTGATGATAAAGAATTATTGTTGATATAGTTGATTTGCATAGCAATTAAAACAACTAAAATACAAACAACTAAAATTCCTAACATCTTAAACAACTTAAAGTTAAAATAGAAAACACTTTGATGAATGTGACAATAACGATAAACAATCGTTAAAAAGATGGGTGTTGTCACTAATGACAAACAACAGGTGATTATTACTGAAACAATCATGAGCATAATCATTTGAATCAATTGATAAAGAACTACTTTACCTTGATTAAATCCTGCCATTTTAAGCATTCCTATTTCTCTAGCATGAAGTTTCATATAATAGTTACATGAATAGCAAATCAACGAAACACATACCATTAAAATAAATAATCCCATCAACATAATACAATATGATTCACCAAAAGTTTTAATATCTAAATAACTAACTTTCTTGTTTAAAAAAGGATTAAATATAAAATGTAAAAACAATAAACAAATACTGAGCGTTGTAACAATAGAAATAATTAGCCCATTTGCTTTTTTTCTTTCTGTCCACAACATTTCTAATGCAAATTTCAACATTCTAACACCTCCAAAATATACATTAATTATTTAAAATCAATATTTTCTACATAATTGGAAATTGTACATTTATCATGGCACTCTTCTTTTTTTGATCCACAGCCACTCAACATGAGACAAGAAATCAACAAAATAACAATTTTTTTAATTTTTACCATATATATTTAGCCTCTATTTAATTTTTCCATGAGTGGTTTAATTTCTACTGAATCAAAATAGAATTTATCTACTTTATTGTTCTTAACATGTAACAATGTTGGTACTCCTGCAATTGTAACTTCATCATCAGAAGTTAATGTATAATAATCAATGTTTGGTGTTTCTAATGAAGCGTACACATATCCTTTTCTTGCTTTCTTGTTTGTTTTCAAGTATTCTTTATCTGCTTTTTTTATTTCATATCTTTTTGTTTTTCCGTATTCATCTTTTTCTTTTGATTTTGTATATTTTTCTTTGCTTTCGCCTTCATAATATTCAATCTTCCCATTACTTTTTACTTTTCCAATTTCAATATCATTTTCTTCATGGAATTTATTCCAATCAAATTTTTTATAATCTTTTGATTTTTCGTCCATATTTACAAAATATAGTGATGAATGTGATCTTGCATAAGTTTTTATGCTATCTTCTACTTTTTCACAATATGGACATCCTACTTTATAAAAATAAACGTAATAAGAGTCACCATCTTCTTTTGGATTATTTAATAATTCTTCCTTTTCAATATGTTCATATCCTAATTTATTACTACTACTTTGAAATGGATCAGATGGTTTTTTAACCATATTTATGACCGCTACCGCAGCAATACAAATTATACAAATTATTAGCATTTTTAAAGTTTTCTTACTCTTTTTCATTTTGTTATCCTCCATTTTAAGAAGAGAGGAAGTTCCTTCTATTTACAATATTTTTTAAATAAATCACAAGCACTTGTGCCATTTCCACATGGTACTACTTGATGAACTTGGCACGCTGTCCAAAGTGAAGCACATTGTCCTTTTGTCATCCCACCTGCTACATCATTTAATAATTCTTTTGATTTTTCTTCTTTGAATACTTCATTTAATAATTGTTTTTCCATTCTTAGTTTCCTCTTTCTTTCTTATATATTTCTTCCTCTCTACACTTACTATTTTATTTATTTTTATTTTTTTTATTATTTTTTTGGAATAAAACTTCTTTTTATGGAATAAAACAATTATTACCTATTTTCCATTAGGACATTGTATTTAAAGGCATTAATATAATCTAATTCTTCATGAATTTTAAAAAATTTCTTTTGGATACCAATCCTTCTATTCTTTTAACTTCCTTTTTATTTTTAAATTTAATTACTGTAGGTGTATATTCCAATTTATATTTATCTGTTAAATCAAAATAACCATTACTTTCTTTATTAATATTTACCCCGTACACTTTTACATCATTTCTTTTAATATAATCATTTAATGTTATTTTAAATTTAGAACATGGACTACAATTTTCTTTATAAAAATATACGATTGTATAATTTTTAGATGATGTATATTTACTTATTTCAGAAGCGTCTATTTTTACATAGTAATTATGGCCATTAACTTCTTTATAAATTAAATTAACTGATACAAATGTTGTAATTAAAATAGTTAATATATTTCTAATAATTTTTTTATTTTTTAAATTAATTTTTTTCATTCTATTTCCTCAGTCCAATCAATAATATTATCAATATATTTATTATCCAATTTTTTTTGTTCCAAAATCACTACAGTAATGCCAAACGTTTTACACGCTTTCAATATTTTATTTATAACCTCATTATTAAATCTACTTAATACATTATCAAAAATTAAATAAAAGGGGTTATTTAAAATAGACTGACATACATTTATTATCAAAAGATCTGTATCAGAAAAAGCATCCTTGCTATAAACATTTTCTAAATCTAAAATTCTATCTATTTCTTCAAAATCATTTTTATATACAGAACTGTAATCAAAATATTTTTTTTGAAAATGATTATTTATGATGAAAATTTTATTCTTCAAACTATTGATAGAATAATCTTCTATGTTTTCTTTACCTAAATATACTTTAAAACTTATACTACTATTTCTTTTTAAACATTTTATAAATTGATTTATCTTTACATCATTTTTATCAAATAAGAGATTTATTTTATTTTTTTCGATTTCTATGTGTGAATTTCCAATCAAATACATATTTTCCACTTTTGATAGCCTGATCTTTGAAATCATAGTCGTATTTGATATATCTTCCCATATTTCTTCTTTCAAATGATGTGCATAATTGTTTATTTGCTCATAATATTTTGGAATATTCAAACCATAAATAAGAATATACAAGTAGCCAATCAAAGGAATAGCCAAGTAACTGTATCCAACTAAATCATTAAATATAAGTGACATTAATAATGTTACAAATAATAATAAATTTAATCCTAAATATAAATAATTGATATTCTTTATTGAAGATTTATTATAATTAATAATATTCCTATTAAGAAATATAATTCCTAACATATGTATAAGCATAATAATTCCAATAATTTTATTGCTATAATAGGCAACTCCAGATAATAATAATCCAACTACGAAATAATCTATTAATTTAAAAAAACTTTTCTCTCCTGAAATAAAATTCACCTTATTATCCTTAATAATTTTATTAATCAAAAAATTAGAGATATTCATAACTATAACAATTCCAAAAAACGATAGAGAACAAAAAAACATATTATGAATCATATTTGTAAAGTCAACAAACACAAAATAGTAATCTAAGTTCATATAACAAAGATAACCTATTACGGCCATTAATACTACTTTAAAACAACTCAACATAATAAATAACATTGTAAGAATGATGTTTTTAAAAAGAAATTGATATTTTTCTTTTATATAATGAATAATGCTAAGAATATTTAATTGATTATTATTCAAATATTTAATATTTATATATGTAAAAGTTTCTTTTTTTTCTATAAATTCCTTTCTCTTTTTTATAGGATCCCATACTTTAATCTTATCATCACATACTTCAAGAGCTACTTTAGGATAATCATTCCCACAAAGAATACATGGAGTTGTTTTTAATTCAGTAGTTAGATTATAATTAATTGATAATTCATTTAATATACCTTCTAAACTTTTATCAGACCAATGTCTTTCATAGATATTAGATATAGCAAACAAATTAGTCTTAATTCCCATTTTCAAAAATAAATAATTCAATGTTTTTAAATTATAATTTTTTCTTTCCGTAAACATTATTTCACCTCCTGTACTATTTCTCTATTCACTATGTAATAATCACTTGATTCAACTATTCCTAAACTATCATGGCTAATATATATCTTCATAAAATTACATTCATCAAGGCTTTTAACAATGTTTATTCTATTTTCAATATCAATATTTGATAATGACTCATCTAATATCAAAATATCTGGTTCTGATAATATTGCTCTTATTAATGCAATTCTTTGCTTTTGACCTGTTGAAAGATTTGATTGGTTAGGTTTGATTTTTTCTTCCAGTTTGTTAGGTAAGTTGTTAATATAATCATCAATAGAAAAGTTTTTACACAATCTCTCTATTGTTTTGTCAGTCACAATTCTTCCTAAACAAATATTTTCTCTTATCGTTCCTGTAAATAAATTACTTTCATTGGATAAGTAAACAACATTACATTTGTCAATATCTTTAAACTGATTATCACCATTACTTACAAGAATTCTTCCTGTATAAACATTTAATAATCCTGCTAAACACTTAGCAATACTACTTTTTCCACATCCACTTTCTCCTAAAAGGAAAATATTCTTTCCCTCTAATATCATATTAGTTTTGTCAATCACTTTCTTATTTTCATAACTTAAAGTAAAATCTACAAGTTGTATATTAGTAACATTCATTTTCATTTTTTTATTACTTTTACTAGTATTCTTTTCAAAAAAAACTTGTAAAATTCTATTATAAGCCGTCAAAAATCCTTCTAATTGAAATTGAAACAATACAATTTCCAATAAAACTGATTGAATAATTTCAGAGATAGTTACAAAGATTGCTAAATTTCCCATTGACATTTTTGAATCTATCACAAATTTTATTCCTAAAAAGATAACAATTATTCCAAAGAAGATAGAAAATAAATTTTGTAATACTGAAATATAATTTCCATAATTTTCTTTATCAGCACTACTATCTGCATAATTTTTCAAACTAGAAAAAACTCTTTTTTTATAATAATTTTCACTACCGTTCGTTTTTATCTCATCTAAACTTTGAATTGTTTCTAAAAGGTTGGCATTATAATCAGCATAGTTTTGCATTTCTTTTAGATTATTATGGTAAATTTTATTGAATGTTTTCCAACCAATTATCGCTATTAATATACAACTTCCTACTATTATTAAAGCTAAATGTGCATTTAAAAAAAACATATATGCAATACCAAAAATCATTATTATAAAATCTGGCAGTAAGTTTACTAATAATTCGTTTATAGTTCTTGATAATAACAAACTATCTCCTATTCTTGAAAGAACCTCTCCTGATTTCATACGCTTTACATTATTTTGTTTATTATCAACAAATATTTCTATTATTTTCTTGTTAATATAATATTCCATATTTTTTATAGTTTTTACACTCAAAACATTTTTAAAAAAAGTTACACTTCCTCTAAAGATAACAACTAAAAGTAATAACATAAGAAATATACTTAAATATACTCTCAATAAAACATTACTTTTATCTACATTTATTGCATTCAGTAGTATTCCAAATTTTGATGCTAAAAGAACTCCTATTATTGAAATTATTGCAGATAAAAATGAAATAGTCATTAGTCTAAACTTTTCATTATAAATACTTCGAATTATAAAATTGTCCTTTTCTTTTAATAGGTGTTCATTATTATTTTCTTTAAATGATGAAAAATCGGCTTTAATTAAATATTTAATTTTATGAATAAATTCGCTACTTTTCTCCGTTTTAACACCATTTTCTTGTGGATCTGAATATTTTATAATTCCTTTTTTTAGATTATAAATCAAAATATAATGATATAACTCTTTTTCTGATGTTTCTATTAATGCAATTAACGGGAATTCTTCTCTTTTTAAAGACACATATTGTGAGCTTAAATATTCAAAATTTGTATGAAAAACATTGGTATTTAAACTAAATTTTTTTAATAGATTTACCATACTCTGTAACGATGTACCATTATTAGAATCTATCATTTCTTTTCTTAACCACTCATAATCCAGCAAGTATCCATAATATCTAAATAACATATGCATACATGCAACTCCACAATCGATTTCTTCTTTTTGAACCATATGAATCATCATTTCTCTCATTTAAAACACCTTACTTCCCGATTTTATAATCAATTCAATACAGTACAAAAAAAATGAAAATATTACTGCATAATCAATTCCTCTTAATATCAAAACATTAGATGTCCAAATTAACGAATAGACATTTATTAGAATGTAAAATATCAAAATAATATTTAAAAAATTTTTACATCTTATATAATCATATTCCTTTAGATAACAATTATTTTTTATAGGTTTTAAAAAGAGCATAAAGTTTAAAATGATCAATGAGAATAGAATCAAAATATCTATATGTACAGCTTTAAAAATATAAATCAAATTGAAGTAAAGTAATGGAAACATTAATATACAATTCAATGGTTTTTTACAGTGAAATCCTCCCAAATTAGTTCTTATAACAATAAAATTAATAATAAATGATATCCCTATAATAATTTTATTTGTAACAAAAGATACTAATAAGATTGACATAATAGATAGATTATTTAATATAAAAACCTCTATCCCATACTTAATAAAATTCTTATTATTTTTAGTAATATAGTTATTATTCAATAAATAATTCATTATTATATCCATATTTATTACCTCCAACGCTATTATATAAAACTTACTGTTTTTTATAATTCTTGATGGAATAAAAATCTTAAATATGGAATAAAAACTTAAAATCAATTATGAATTTGTTGTATACTTTTAAATATCAACATTTCATTTTGTTTAGATATTTTATATTCGGCATCAATTAATAATATTAAATCTTGAATATTTTTTTGAATAAAAAAATCATCTAATTCATTCAAAATTATTTCTATTACGTTATTATTGTTAACCTCATAAATATTAATTGTTAACTTTTTTACTTTATCTTTTAGATATTCCATTAAAGAAATAACATAGTTAACATAATTTTTATTTAAGTAATAATCAGAATTTGAAATAGAAACTGCTATATTTATATCTATTCCTCGAAGATCTAAATCATTGAGTTCTTGATTAATTAAATAGTCAAAATATGGATTATCAGTATTAATAAGTATTTTAAATTTTCTTAATTTATCTACATAACTATCTACTAAATTTTTACATTTATCATATTCTCTATCATTTAAACAATACTTTATTTTTAATAAAACATATCTTAAATTATGTTGTAATCTATATAGTTCATCACTCATCCTTGCCAAAATAATATAGTTTTCTTTTTTATATTTTATTTCTTCGTTTTTTATTTTTATTTTCATTTTTTCTTCGTTTTCTTCCAAAATACTTAAATAAACATTAATAACCATAATAGCATTAATTGAAATTAAAATCATGCATATAAATACATCAACTTTATTTAAATTATTCGTCACATAATCATTTGCTAGAATATAAAACGAGATTAATAACAAAGAAAATACAATTACTATACTTCCCCATCTATTTTCATCTAATTGTGTATTGAACTTAATTTTCTTATTAGATATATATACTGCTACAAATACAAAAAATATTTTGGATAAAATTACTGCAATTGTTAGTGACATATTTTCAAGGGAAATTAGCATATTAAAAAATGATACAATTAACAAAGCAACATTATTACAAATCATGTCCATAAATAAAATACAAATACAAACAACTGCTGATTCAATTGTTATTCTCACATGACAAATTTTTAGTAGTAATAATAATGTTAATCCAACAATAATAATAAGCAACCAACTAGTATTAATAAAAAGATTTCCTGCTGTTATTTCTAAAAAAATTACTATATTATTTAATATATATTGTTTGTAATTTTTTAATTCAAAATACTTTCCAAAAAAATAACATATCGTAAAACTTTCAACTACATTAATAAATAAATCAAATATATTCATGATATCAAAAACTCCTTATATAACAACATAAAATTTTTATAATATTTCTTTCCAATAGTAATCTGGGTATTATCATTTAAAATAATATTACCCTTTTCAACTTCCTTTATGAACATTAATGAAATTGCATAATTTCTGTGCACTCGAACCACATAATTACTATCTATCAACGAAAGTGCATCTTTTAATCCAGACCTATATGTATAAACCTGATCATTTGTTATAATACTTACGTCTTTTCCATACGACTCAATATAATGAATATCTTTTAAAAATATACTGGTTTTTCTTCCATAATAAACAAATGTAATCATCTTCATTGTTTTTTTGTAATATATATCTAATAGTCTAAATAATTCTTTGATATCTTTTTCTAAATTTTGTTTTCTAATAAAATAAAATGGATGTGTAGATAAAGAAGAAAAAACCAATTCTTTTCTAGATGAAACATATATTATAGGAAAATTGCATTCCTTATTTTCTAGTTGCTTAATTATCCCAATTCCACTAATATTATTTAGATCAATATCAATAAATAATAAATCAATATTGTTATAAATTGACATTTCTGTAAAATGATCATTCTGAATTTTAATTTCGTATTTTTTAAATACATCCGATAAAAATTTTTCAACGTACTTTCCTAAATATTGACTAAAATCTTTATCGTCATCTATTATTAAACATTTCATTTTATAATCCTCCTATCTCTTATTTCAAAATAAATAGTAACGTATTAACACGAAAAAAAAGATATTAGTAAATCTAATTTTTTATATAAACTCCCTTATTTTAGCATATAAACTTAACATTTTTTCCTATATAATTTATTTAGTTTTATTCCATATATTTTCCTTTTATTCCAAATTTATTATCTATTCTAATTATTATTTTAAAATATAAATGTAAAAAGAAAGGAGAACATAAAATATATGAAAAGAAGAACAATTAATATTTTTTTAACATTAGTAGCTTTTTTAGGAACTCAAGCCATTACAAGCATGTCTTTATGTGGGATGTACCAACCCACGCTTTATACAGATGATCTAAATAAATAAATCTATTTTTAATTCTCATATTCACATTATCATAAAAAGAAATTTATAGAAATTATTCTACGTAAAATGAATAATTTATTACGTGAACGAAAAAATGGATTCATTTACACCTGATAAATATTAAAGGATTATATCAAATATGACATTAGAAGAAATAGAAATTAAAAGTGGTTTATCACATATATCAATAAACTTATATGAAAAAGAGGGGCTTATTTCATCGTATAAAAAAAATGGCATAACATATTATGATAAAAACATTTTAGCTACTTTAGAAAAAATTAAAATATTGAGAGATTTAAATCTTTCTCTTGATACAATAAAAAAAATATTAAAATTAATGTAAAAAGAGATGCTTGCCATATAGCATCTCTTTTCTCTTTCGTCTATTTTCATTCAATATTATTTACTTTTTATAGTTAAAAATATTAAAAAGTATCCTTTTAATCAATATAACTTTCTTTACTTAAAATGTAATATATTTTATCCACTATATGCTTAGAAACATTCTCAATATTTAATGTTTTTTTACTTTTTCCATATAATATGTAATTTGCATCTTCTTTATAAAGAATTATCAATTTCAGAATTATATCTAAAGATGGCAAACACTCATTGTTCTCATACTTTCCTATTGTTGTTCTATGAATACCTACTACTTTCGAAACATATTTTTGTGAATAACTTAATCTCTCTCTAGCATCCTTCAAACGTTCACCTATCGTCATCATTGTTCTCCTCTCCATTACCATTATAGACGAGAGTCATACTCTCTAAAAGTACAAATTCACGTAATATGATTTTTATTTACGTAATTTGTTTTCTAACAAAATATATATTTTGTTATATTTTGGAAAAGGAGGTAAAAAAAATGAAAAAAATTTTATATTTAATTAGTATATTTGTATTTTCTGTCGCAAAATTTTCTGCAAACACACCATCTCAAATTGTACATTTTCAACCCAATGCTCCATCTAGATTAAAAAAATAATAAAGTATACTGCTATTATTTTCTAATTAATTATTTTATACTATATGATAGTATAAAATAATTCTTTTGGAGGTACAAAATGAAAATAGCAATAATTGATGATGATTTATATTTTTTAAATAATATTGAAAAAAAAATAAAGCAATATTCTAGAAATTTATTTAATATTTCTATTGATACTTTTACAAGCTGCTCTTTACTTTTTTCAAAAAAATATGATATCTATTTTTTAGATATAGATATGCCATCATCAAATGGAATTAATATAGCAAAAAAAATAAAATCAACAAATTCGCTTGCTAAAATAATTTTTATTACTTCTCATGTTGATTTAGTATTCAGTGCAATCACAATTCAACCTTTTTATTTTATTAGAAAAACGAATTTAGATAAAGATTTATCCATAGCATTTACATTACTTGAAGACTGTTATATAGAAAAGGAATATTATAAATTTAAATATAATTCAGAAATAGTAAGCATTCTAATTGATGACATTTTATATTTAGAAACATCTGATCATTTAACAACTATTTATACCAATTTAAATCAATATCATATCTACAAATCATTAAAAGATATTCAGGAGGAAATACATTCTCAGAATTTAATTCAAATCAATAGAAAGACGATTATAAATATTTTACATACTTCTTTTGATAAAAAGAATACTGTCACATTAGATAATAAAAAAACATTTAAAATTGGTCGAACATTTAAAAAGAATTTTAATGATGCTTTTAGTACTTTTATTTTTAAAGGAGAATAAATTATGTTATTCGAAATAATCAATGACTTTTTTGAAAATTTTTTACTAAGTTATTTTATAACTACATATCTTAAACAAGAAAATAAAAAATATATAATAATTATTGCTACGGTTATTAATACAATAATTAGTGTAATTCTATCAACGCTGAATGTATATGGATTTACTCAAACAGCACTTATCCAAATTGTATTGTGGTGTAGCTTATATTTTTTTAATAAAAAATTTTCTAGTCAAGATATTATGATCTCCTTATTTTTTAATATATTACTATTTATATCTGTTTACTTTTCAATTTTAACGTTCTCTTTATTATTAAAAACAACACCAAACAAAATTTTTCTTAATACCAGTGTATTTACTATAGAAATCATTTTTTCAAAAATTATATTTCTAATTCTTTCATCTATTTCTTTAAAAAAAAGACCACTTTTATTATCTAAAACAGATAATTTAAAAATGGATTATTTTTTAATTTTTGAACTTTTTGTAATTCTTTTAATGGAATACTATTTTATGTCAGATGTTATATATAGCAATGAGAGTAATTCAGCAAACATAATATTTATATGTTTCGTACTTTTATTTTTATCGTTTTGTTTTATATTTAATCAAATGATTAATATGAATAACACATTATATAAAAATAGGTTAAAAAAACAACGAGAAGAATATATAAATGAGAATTTAAAAAATATTAAATCAATAAAATATGAAGTTGAAAATATTGAACATAGAATGAATTATATGCTTCAATCTATTGAATTTGATCTAGAAGATCAAAAATTCGATGATGCAATGTTAAAAATAAAATCATATAAAAATCTAATTACAAATAATTCCCACGTAATAAATACTAATAATGAATTATTTGATTTTATGATAAATTTGGAAATAGATTTCCTATCTCATCAACATAAACAACTAAAAATTTGTGCATTTATTTCTAAAAATCAATCATATAATGACTTAGTACTTATTAATAAAATTATAACAATTTTAAAACTAGTATGTGGATATGCCAACGAGGTTGAGTTATTTTTAATAGAAGACACCTCTAAAATACTGGAAGTCAAATTTATAATTTTAACATCCCCATCAATTCAAAATAAAATAATTGAAAGTTTTCAAAATCAAAATGACTTAAAAATAGTTATTCATCCCTTAAATAAGTTACTAATTATAAAATATAACGAAAGTCTAGATTCTCATGATTTCTAATATTATTAATTTATTTATCAAAAAAAATATTATAAAACATTCTGATAGGGATATATATGAATACGGTCTATTTGTAATAATATTTAATAGTTCTGTAATTATATCATTTTTATTTTTAAGTTTTTTATTACATCATCTTGATTTTTTTTATTTGTTTATTCTATTTTGGACTCCATATCGTATTTTAATAGGAGGCGCTCATTGTAGCACACCATTTAGATGTTTGATTGTATCAGATTTAATCTTCTTATTTGCTATATTGTTATACCATCTAAATGCTTATTCTTACATTATTATAATGAATTGTTGCTTGATGATTTTTCAAATCAAATATTTGGATACCAATTTTTCTTTTTATAGCTTGTGGTTAATATTTTTTCTTTTACAGTTAGTTTTACCAATTAAATTTCTAAAAATATTAAATATTGCTTATCTATTAAATTCATTGTCTGTAACTTATAAAATAATATTTAAAGATAAATTTATTATTTAAGAATATATTTATGTAATAAAAAGGAGGTAATTAACATGCTTACTAATATTAAAAATAGATTTAATAAAATGATAGATGAAATAGATACTAGTTCTGCTATTTCTATTATTTCATCAATTATTGTTGTTTTAACATTTTTATTTACCATTGTTAAAGGACAATTTGAAAAAGGTTACTCTGAAGGACTGTATATCAACAATATCACACTTTCGATATCAATTTCTTCCGCACTAATTCAGATATCAATTCCTTTTATAATTAGTATATTTTTTATAACTATCTTTGTAAAACAAACTAAAGATAATATTCCATCAAGCTTACTAGTATTTTTCATAAAGTTTCTTTATTGTTTTCAAATACTATTCGTTATTTCAATAATTTATACTTGTTTTCTTGTATCTGAAGGTAACCAAGTTGAATTACTTTTAAGTTTAATTCCAATTATTATTGCTGCTATTATTTCTGGAATAGCTTTATATTTCATATATAAAAAAGAAAATACTAGTAAATTTAGTAAAAAATCATATACTATTGTTGCAGTTGTGGTTGGAATAATACATTTTACTTGTTTTTTAATAGTTTTTGAAGATTTATCCTTTAGTTTATCACTTGTATATTTTACATTAATAATGTCTCTTATTCCCGTAACACAAATGTTTTTACGTAAAGATACAACTTTTAATAATAACGTAAATAATAGCCCTTCTCGAATCAATGAATTTATAAAAAAAATAGATAGCCCAGTATGTATGATAATTCTTACTGTTATCATTTTTTACGTATTATTTGCTATTACTTTTGCTTTTGATCTAAGAAGTATAGGTACTAATATTTTAAAAGAGCAAGATTTATTTACAAAAATAGAATCAAATATCAATTACAATTCTAATTCCAATGCAGACGGTTATTTATTATTTGAAACAACTGATAAAAAATACGTTGCTATTGCTTACGTAAATGATACGTCAGATAATGAGATTAAAATTTTAAAAGGATACAAATTCATTGATATAGACAATCTTGAGGTAACTGAGCAAAAATTTAAAATAAATAATATCAATAAATAAAACAAAAAAACAATTAATATTATCGAATACATCATTTGTATCTTGTATCTCGACAGGATATTAATTAATAAACAATAACATATGTAAAAACATGAAATGTTCATTCTTAACTATTTGTATTAAAAGTTTCCTATAAATATTAGAAAAATTATAATAAGATTTCTCAATATTTAAATATAAAAAAATTAATGTTAATAAAATGGGTAATCAAATAATTTAGCTTTTTTCCCCCCCTAAATTATTTGGTTATCCATATTTTATTTTGTAAAAGAAAAGGCTGTACAATATCGTAAGTTTAATTTGTACAGCCTCTTTCAAAATAACTTGTTAATTTTCACAAAACCTATATTTTCAATATAGGAGCAATTTAATAAGTGAATTCTCTACTCAGCAAAAACTAGTTTTATTAATGAACTACAAATTTAAAAAATCATCTATTTTTTTCATTTTTTCATTAATATTTATTGCATCATCTTTTATTACTTTATATATATCCTGTATGTTTTGAATACCTATTTTATTTTTATCATCGTCTATTTCTTTTTGAATAGCATTTTTGCAATCATTAATATATTCTTGACAAGGTGCTAAAATATCACCGATTCTGATAAAATCATATCTAATTTTATCAAGATAGAAATGCACATCACTATCATTTTCCTTTGTAGTTTTATCTGGCTCATTATTACTATTTTTATCATATTGCTGGATTAAAATTCGAATTTTCCTTAAATCATAATCGCTATCTATTTTCGTTTTTCTTAGTGATCCACTACCATTTACATTAAAACATTTTATAAAATCATTAATATCTATACCTAACACTTTCATTGCAAATGCATCGGCAAATCCTTCATAATATAAATCCATTAAATCTTTTATATCTGTTTTAATACTATGAATTTGCTCAATATTTTGAGCTTCCTCACTTTCAAAATAAAGCATGTTAGAAATATTATCTAATATAATTCCCATCTCTTCCTTTATTGTTTTTATATTTTCTCCTTTCTCAATTTACTTGATACTTTATTCAAAATATTACCTTGATTTTCAATTAAAAAGTTCTTTATTTCATCTATAAAAAAGGGTTGCAAATAATCTTTATGATTCATATAAAAATTTACAGCATTTTTTTTACTATCTTATCTATAATAATTTCATTTTTTTCTAAAATAATGAATCCAAAACTATAAATTAGAAATATTTGCATAAAATCTATAACAATTAAAAATAATAGTCCTTATTTATAGATTCTTTAAATTGTATATAAATGTGACTTATTAAATGATATAAAACTCATAAAAAAATATACGTGTATCTATTACTAATTAAATTTAATTTACATAATAAAGTTATTTGAATATTTATTATAAAATAAAAAAAGTTGTAATCACTTTAGTCAACTATTACAACTTTTTTTTCATTTTATTTATATACAATAATATTTACCATTAATTAAAATGTCTTCTATTGAATACTATATCGTAAAGAAATCTAACAAAAGTTCTAAATTTACCTACATACATAACATTTCTATAATGATCAACACCAAGAAATCTATATAATTTTAGCATTTTTTTATGTATTTCATTTTTTCTTTTTTTTAATGCACTTATTTCTGTGATGTTAATTTGCTGTTTTACTCCATCAATTATATGTTCTTCTTGCATTCCTGATAATTCATCTATTTCCAAAATAATACTTTTAATTTCTAAATATTTTTTATAATTGCTAACTTGCAATATAGAACACTTTTTCCTTAATTCTAATAATTCATTTTCAAAGTTTTCAAAATTATCATCCTGTTGTGGATTATCAATAAATTCAGCATACGCATTTGGTAAATCTATAGTTAATAAATCACCAAATATTTGAGCTTTTAAATTTTCTTTATACTCTTTTTTATGCTGAAATCTACCAAACGTGTATGCAAGTACAGCCCCTAAAACTGCACAAAAGAGCTGTACCGTATTCGCATCAAAATTCATAGCTAATTAGAAATTAATACTCTCGATAATTTTTTCTACAACATTTGCATTACTAGATTTAAATTCAAAGTGCTCTAAAACTCCTTGTTTCCCATATTTTATTATTTCATCTGTCATCATTCCTTGAACAAAAGAAATTCCAATTGCTTTAATATTATCTGGAAAAACTATTATATTTTTTTCATTTTCTTTAATTTTCGGTTTTATTTGTTCATTGTATGTTGTATATCCATACTTGTTACCAGTAATTCTTGTAACAGTAGGTATAAAATTCAATTCAATTATATTCATCTATTTTTCCTCCTTAACCACATACATTAAATTATATGCTGTTCCATTTAAATTAAAAGTACTATTCGATAAACAAATTTCATCAGGTTTTTTAGAAAAATCATTTTTATAATTAAAGGCAATATTTTCACCAATTAATTCACTACTCAAGATATTTTCGTTAAACATTAAAATATCTTTATTAGAGTATACATACGATTGATTCTCAGGTAAATCTTTTTGTGACATTTTTGAAAAATTCATAATAGATTTATTAAGTCCCGTTCCACCTATTCTATTTATATTTCTTGTAGTAACCCCTCTTTGAAATGCAGATACCATAAAAAACATATTTTCTGAATAATTTGGATCCGCAAAGAATTCTCTTTGAGATTCATAATAATCTTTAATATTGCTTCTAGATTTGAAATTGTTAACATTTCTTGTATACGATTCTTTAATATTGGTATAAAGGAAATTATCAGATACATTGAGAACATTTATCATAATATGTATATAATTATCATTATCTTTCTTAGAAATCACTTTAACTGCTGCAACATCTACAATTCCTAATCCAATTGTATGTGATAAAATATTATCTACTAATTCATCAACAATTTCACAAGCATCATTTATCATATCTTCATTATTAACAATCCATGATAAAGTTGTCATAATATCATTAGATAGATATTGTTGAAAAATTATTTGATCATTTTCGTCTTTATACATATTCATATCAATCATTTTTCTAATACTGGCTCCAATTACCTCTTGTTGACTCACTCTAGTATTTCCATAAAAATTTTCGTACATGATACAAAATTCTTCATTTGTTATTTGTTTTCTATTTATCTCTTTAAGAAAAGAATAATAATAAAAGTTATATGCTATACTTTCCTTATTCTCAACTCGAATATTAATATATATATTAAAATTTCCTTTCAAACACAAAGAATATATTAATAATTCTAATATTAACACCACCGTTCTATCTTTAAAATATTCAGTATTTAATAATATTCTAATATTTGAATTTTCATTTGAAATTGGCTCTGTGTTATTTTCATAAATATAATTGATTTCTTTTCTCAATTCTTCTAGAGATTTTGCATCAAAAACTTTTTCATTATAATTGACATATATAGTTCTTTTTCCATTTTTTTGTTTAATTTTTGGTTTTTTCATATCATTTTGTAACAATAATTTTTTAAAACTCATTTACATCACACCTTTTCTATATTTTAGCAAATTTTGACACAATAATATAGGATTCCACATATAACAAAAGGTATATTTATTAAATCCTGTTCTTATAGTTAATATTTAAATATTTTTCTGTAACAAATATTAACAAACTAGTTACAGGGATGTCTTAACTGCACCATCCCTATGCGCTTATATAATTACAGTTATCCCAAGATAAAGATCAATTAAAAAAATACATATTAGATGTATTTCCATTGTTTTCTCTTTTTCTTGGGATTTTTATTATGAGTTCTTCTTCTACAAGTATCTTTATTTGCTTTCTTACTGTTCTTTCTGAAAGTCCTGTATCATTGACAATTGTTTTAACTGACGGAAAACAAGACCATGTTTTCCTGTTTGCGTATCGTAGTAATGCTCTATAAACCATTCTTCCTGCTGGAGTTACATTGGCACTTGATACTTTTGTATAAAAATACATATAATCCTTATTCAACTTTGACACCCGCCTCATTTATTATTTTTTTAAGATCAAATTTTATATTGTCATCTTTTTCAAACCTATATTTTAAAATTGATGTAATCTTATTTATATCTGCATATTTAACTTCTCTTTGCACTCTTTGATTAACTTGATATTCGTTGTCCAATTTTATCTTCCACTTAATGAATAATCTTAAAACTGTTCTCATTGGATGCATTCCTGTCTTCATCAAAATAAAATGACCCTTTGGCATACTCTTTAATTCATCTGTTGTCATAAGAGGTCTTTCTATCATTTGTAAAGACTGTGATGGATCATTTTTTCCTTTACTAACCGATCCACTCATAACAGTCTTTGACCCGAGATTTTCACTCATTACTTTTGCTGTTTCTGAATTAGGTGCAAAACCGCCAAATAGTGTATCCTGACAGTTATCCACAATAATACTTGCTCCTTCTTTTCCATAATTCTTTTCCAACTGTGCCAATGATTGAATAATTGCTACTATGGAAATATTTCTTGATCTAGATGCCGAAAACATCATTTCTGCTGATTCGATTTTGGGAATAGTTCCAATTTCATCGAGATACATAATGACCTTTCTTTTTAATCTTCCACCCTGACTATCAGCACAAGCCAACATTTCACGATAATACTGTTGAATAAAAAGAGAAATCAAAAAGTGTTTTGTATTATCTTCTTCAGGCATTACTAAAAAGATTGCAGATTTTTCACTGCAGAATTTTTCTATATCAACTGTAGTTTCAAAACATAATATCTGTTCAATTTCAGAATCAATAAATGCATTTAAACGTGATAAAACAGTAGAAAGAACAGACATCATTGCCTGTTCTCCTGTATTCAAAGCAGCACCAGCAAACCACTTTGCTTTATGGTTGTCAGGCAAATAATCAAGCAAAATTTGAAACTGTGTTTTTCCTTTTATTCCAGAAGGTTTCAACAGATCCTGAACAAGCTTAAATACACTGACGATATGTCTTTCTCCATCATCACAAAATTCAGAAATAATTAAAATGATACTTGTAAGAAGTCCCTCTGCCGAATCATAAAAGAATGAATTCTGACCATAGCTTGATGCACTTTCTCCATCAGAAAAGATAATCGTTTTAGCAATTATTTTGGCGTACTTTTCTGTCTTGGCTTTTAAAGACAAATCATTTCTGTTTTGTTTGTACTGATCCATATATTTATTGACCATATGAAGCATATTGTTTCCATCTGAAAAAAGGGGGTTTCTTAAGTCAATAACTGAAATATTGTACCCATAATAGTCATGAGCAATTCCACCATAATTACGATACAGATCACCTTTTGTATCCGTTGTTATAAAAGAGACACCACTGGCACAGGCATATTCTAAATTTGGATATAAAAAATGTGCTGTTTTTCCAACACCAGCAGCACCAATCATCAATAAATGAATATCATCACAATCAACATATCCAAATGTTTTTCCTAAGTTTATTTTACTTCCTACAACCAATCCCTGTGATTTTGGAAGATCAATGCCTTTTCTCCACTTCACACTGTCAAATTCAATATATTTCAAGCTTTGATGAACCTCTTTATCTGTCGCAAATCGAGCTGTTCCATATTGTCCATCACCGACTGTTTTCGATTTGATCTTATTCAGATTATAGTTTCCATTAAAATACACAGCACATCCTATAAAAAGAAAAAATAAAATACCAAACGCTATAAATATTCCTTGTGATTTTGTCATTGTTTTTTCTCACCTTCTTCACCTATTCATTCAAATCCTTTCATTTGAAAAGACTCCTCATAATTTTCAACTGGTTCAACATATTCACTGATAATATTCAAAGCCTCATCATAGCTTTTCGCATTGAAAGTTATTCTTTCAAACATCTCGTTGGCTTTTTCTTCATACCCTGCACTTTTCAATGTTCTTGAGGCAATACCCATAAGATTAAAAATATTTCCATCTTCACCTATCATCTTTGCCTTTGGTCGTTCTTCTTCAAGAAGACCATATGCCTGTTTATTTTCCATAGCTTTATAAATTTCCCTTCTATAATGAACATCCATATAAAAAAGACCTGCAGATAAATTTCTACAAGCCTTTACTAGATTATTTCTGTTATTTTCTTTAACACAGTTTTTATAGTCAGCTACTGACTGACAAACATTTTCAAACATCTTTTTTGTATTGCCATTGTCCCTATAACTTCTATAATCCTGTTTTAAATATGACCAGACTGGTGAATCATCTGATAATGGGTGAGAGAATCCTAAAAGAGAATGTTCATGGATCATTGTCATTTTTAAAAGTCTATCCATCTGTGCCTGAAACTTAAAATCATCTCTTGGTTCTTTTCCATTAAAAGAATAATAGAACTTGGCAAAAAGTGAATCAAATTCATCTTCTTGAAATCTGTCTTTTACAATTGTTTTAAAATCACTTTTAATATCTGAAACATATTTCATTGCTTCCTGATATTTAGGACTGTCTGTTGATTTAATAAATTCAACATTGTTTTGTTCTTTCAGATCTTCATTAAAATCTTTATTTCTTGCTCGAATACATGAAATAGTGTAACTGCCTTTTTCATTTAGAAAATCACTTATTCTCTCTGCACCTTCGATACCTGCAATATCATGATCCAGACACAAATAAATTTCATTGATGTTTGGATGAACATCTAAAAAATGATCCAGTCCTATTTTAGAAAGTCCATTCAAAGCAATATAACTGTTTTCTATCCAATTCTCTTTGTTTAAAGAAATATAGGAAAGCATATCAATAGGTGCTTCAAAAACATAAACCTTGTTAGATGATCCCTTATAATGAAATGGATATAGTGGATCAGAGCCTTGTATATTTCCTCTAAATGATTGATTTTTACCATAAGTTGCAGTACCTCTTTTATGTCCATGACGAGCTACACCATTTTCATCCAAACCAACAAATACAGCATTGTGATATTCCTTATCTTCGTAGATCAAACCTTTTCTTACAAATTCATCAATGACTTCCTTATCAAGAAATCTTGTTTTCAAAAGATACCCATAGACCCTGTTTAAAGTTTCATTTTTTTCAGGAAGTTTAAATTCTGCCTTTTCTGTTTTTTCATAAGGAACTGACATTTGAAGGTCACCTACATTGGATAGAAGAAATTCCACAGCCTGCTTAAAATTATAGTTAAAATATCTTTGAACAAATGCTATTGGATAACCACCTGCTTCTGCCTTCCAATCATAAAAGCGATTACCTCTTACAGTAATACTTGTATGCCTTGCCCATCTCATATCCTTTCCTGATTTTATGAGTGCTTCACCTTGCATTTGAAGAAAAGATGCAATATCAACTGAATTAGCCATTGCAATCTGTTCTTCACTGAACATTCTTGCCATTACTGATGCCTCCTTGCTTTTTTCTTTTTATTTTGCTTTTTACCTTTGATTGACTTTACTTTCATAGATTCATCTTTTTGTATATGCGTAATGCTTTTAATTTTATCCTTCATATCTTTCACCTTTTTCTTCAAATTAAAAACGAAGTGAATGATCATCTTCTCTATGACCCGTTGCACCTCGTTTTCTTATTAATTTCTGTTTGAGTTTATGTTCGACTCCTGTAAGAATCGTATTTCTTATTGGCAACTCATTTTCAATAATTCTTCCAATATGACGAAACATTCTTGTTGTCATCATACTTAATGGAACTTCTTTTATATCATCTATATGATCTAAAAAATATTGAGCGTATTCATTCCCATTTTCAGCGGCCAATGTTAATAGCTCTATAGCTCTCTCTTTATCCTTTTCAACATCTTTTCCTAAAAGGGACATTTTGCCTAAATAATACTGTGCATATTCATTTCTATATTCACAGGCTTTGTTCAAATAATAAATTCCCTGCTCCACATTCTTTTCAGTAACTTCACCTTCAACAAGAATTTTACCAATTTTAAATTGTGCTACTGAAAAATTTTCATCTGCCGACTGATAAAGATAATGAACATACAAATCATTATCTCCTAATTCCCTATAGATATTTGCAAGTCGGTTATAAGCAAATTTGTTATCACCACTTTGTTTATAACACTCTATTGCCTTATCCAAATCACGATCTACATAGAATCCATCATGATAGATTTTACCAAGTATATATTTAGCTAATGGAAGTTCACATTTTTCAAGCCATTCTATACTTTCTGGAATCATTTCAAATTTATTGTTTTTAATTGCTAAATTGATATCACCTATTTTTCTATAATCCCGTCTTATTTTATATTCTTCTAACGAACTATTTTCTTCATTAAATTCCATACCTGTTTCATTAGTCACATCATCCAATTCACTATTGCCGAAATTATGAATATCTTCAAAATCCTGCATGACCATATTTAAAATCATATTCTTGACGCTTTTAAATTCTTTTTGTTCAAGAAGTGGCAAACGTTCAAGGACAGTGTCATTATATGTCTCATTGACTTGTTGTTTATACAGATACCATTGTTCATATAGCTGTGCTATATTTTTATCCTTTTCCAACTCTCTTAAAATATCGTTGATGATCTGCTTTGATTCCTTTGGAATATAGGCATACATCATTCTTCCATGATAATCTTTCAAGCTCATTTTGAGTTTTAAAAGGTCATTAAAGATCTGCAAACTGTCAAAATGTTCATGATCCATTCCATTCAAAATTTCAATGACTTTTTCTTTACTGTATTTTTTTATTTCATCTCGATTAGCAGTCTGATTTTCATAAATATGTAAAAGATCATTTTTAAAAATACTTCCAGCATACTGTTTTCTAATTGACTCTATTCCTTTTTTAGTTAAATAACCCTCTTTAGGATTCTTTGAATAGGCAACCATATGAATATGAGGATGATGACCTTCATTATGAAAAGCAGCAAACCATTTGAGATTGTTCGGATCTATCTTCATTGCCTTTGCCAGATCATTTCTTTTTTCCTGACAAAGTGACATCCAGCTTTGAACTGAATCAAAGCCTAAACGGGTAGCATCCTCTCTTTTTATAGAAATAATATGTGTCCAAACGTTGCCTTCATGTTCTCCTATTTCTTTGACAACATCATTCAGTTCAAATTGAAGACCTGCATCTGAAAACAAACCATGCTCACCAAGTTTTTCTACTCTAGGACGATGTGAAATATAATCTATATAATTTTCCTTTGTTGTAATATCATCAAGATTAGCATCAATCACACTCGATATAAATTCACTGGCATTTTCTCTTGTTGGATTTTCTTTAAAATCATTATATTCAAACATTCCTGTTACAGTTGGATAATCATTTATAAGCTGTTGAATAAGTTTCTGCTGTTTCTTTGTTGCCTTCATATTTCCATAATCACTTTTAAATTTTTCTACACCTTCTCTGGTAGCAATATAATTCACATAATATTCTTTATGACTTTTACCTTTCATATATCCTGACTTAACAATAATTCTTACCATAATCTTTACCAAATAAAAAAAGGAAACTTTTTTAAAGTTCCCTAACATATACTTCCTATCTTCTATTAAAAAATACATCTGCAAGATCATATCCTAAATACAATGCCTCTTTAAAAATAACTATTTCATTTTCAATTTCTATTTCTGATGAACATCCTATCCATTCATCATTTATTTTGCTTGCTTCTTCCTCACCATATACCTGTATCAATGCTTTCATAATTTTTTTATGAATTTCATCTCTGATTTTATTTAATTCACATTTTTTTGAAGAATCCTTTCTAGTATTTTCATAGAATAGGTCATCTCCATAATAAAGCTGTTTTATAAATTCATCCTGTTTTGACATGTAGATCATTCCTTTCTAGGCGACATACTATCACAACAGTTTTTATATAGCTATTATAAATCAGGAACCTTTTTGATATTTATTTATATCTTCAAAACTTATCTTCCCATTGGTTGCTTTAACTTCGTTCATACATTTCACTCTTAATTTTTTAAGAGTGTCATTATCAACATCAGCTATTGCTGACAGAACATTCATGACCATTGAAAGCTCCACTGTATTTTTATATAGCAATTTTGAAATACGATCTTCACTTGACTTAACAGTTCCTTGAACAGCACTTGAAATAGCAACAGGCAAATACTGATTTTCCAACGTTGAGCGATTGTAACCATCATAAAACTTAATTGCTCTTTCAATAAACTCACTTCGACTTTTACTGTCATCCGTTTTTGTCATTTCATCCAGTCTGTCCATCACATCTTGACTCAGCCAAATCGTTGTTCTTTTCTTATTCACATTTTATTTTCCTCCAACAAAAAAAGGATACATCTGCATCCGTTTTTCTCTATTATATATAATTTTAAATTTATAAATTTCATCATTCTAATTACAATTTTACATTCATTTTTTCATCAAATATTCTTGAATTTACAAGCAATCATAAATGCCCGTAGCTATACAGTAGATATACTGTAGGTATGCATTTACTGACGAACTAGTATATTGACTTTCAGTTTTGTATAAACTATAATGTAGTTGAAAAAGGAACTGCCAGTAAGCGGTTGTCCTTGGATTTTGTATTTTTGTTAAAATAACTAACTCATACTTTTCCAGAGGGTGAGGTAGTTATTTTTTTGCACTTTTATCTATAATGATAAGAAGTAACTTTACAATGATTCCTATAATAGACACAATAAATGCTAACGCTGTTAACACCACCATGACTGTTTCATATGTTGTCATTGCGCATCACCTCCGTTTTTCAGATTTTCCCAAAACTTCTAGGAATGTGAATTTCGAAGGATTGCGTACCTTCGTCATGACGACCAAGGATAACCACCTACCGTATACGGCTGTTCCATTTATGATTATAACATATCACATATTTTCAAACTACATTTTTCGTCAAAATTCTGCTTACGCTGTTTTTGACGACCTGTTATCTCCTGTTGTTTCTAGGAGAACATTTAATGTACAACGCCACTATTGACGCACTGTCTTCAATAATGACGTTGTTTTTCTTTTGTGAACTTCTTTGAAACAACGGGCATTGCCCGTTGTTGTAAGGTGAAGCGACGTCGCTTCTTTAACCTGCACACGCCACATCCTTAAAAATTACCCTTATTTTTCAATCCAAATTGGACATTCTATCCATCTGTTTTTAAAACCTTTAAAATAAGGGCACACGCTTTTAAACAAATAAAATTGGCATACTTATTCCATATTTCTATAAAAAGCGCACACGATCAAAATTTACCGCCAAACACTCCTTGATACATTGATTTATGGATGTTCCTCAATGATCGTTCTAGGCTTTTTACTAACGACAGGTTCATCTCCTTCTAATTCTTCAATGAATTCTCTGACTTCTGGTTTGACGTGCTTTTTATAGATTTGGTTCAAGCTTTCCATAATTTCTACTTCAAGTGTTGTATTTTTCTTTGCAAGATTTGAGTTGATTGCTCGAACTCTTGCTTCAGGATATTTTATTTTTATCTCTTTTTGTTTAACCATTTTTAAAACCCCCTTATCGTTATTTCAATTTTTTCAAACACTTCTTGCTGCTCGATTTCCTCTAATTCATGAAATCTTTCTTTATATTCATTGACCTGTTCATCGGTTAAAGAAACTAGATCTTCTGATCCATCATCTCCTGCAATAAAAAAAGTGCCAGCAATAACATCTCTGCCAACACGTCTGTTTGCCTGTAAATTCATAAGTTTTCCTTCCTCGTTACAGACAAGAACAGTATTATCATTCAAGTCAATTTCTTCAATCAGACCACCAACAACTCTTTGCATATCATCCAATGTATTTTCTATATATTCAACTTTTGGTTCTTTCATCGGCTCAACAACGAGTACACGTATTTTTTCATCGGCTTCTCGTATTTTCTCCTGATTTTGAACACTTTCAATAACATAGAAGCTGTCTTCACCTACAATAAGACCTAAACTTTGCCCATTATCCCACTTCATATGGATCGTTCCCATATCATCAACTGTTTCGACAGTTCCTAATGTTCCAGAGGGAACAGGATGGTGAGGATCGTCCATAGAATTGAGCATGATCCTTGTTCCCTTTGGATATTTCTGTTTGATTTCCTTAATTTTATCTTGATTCATTTTCCTCACCTCCTTTACATCTGCAAACTAAAATTTATTTTATTTTCCTGTTCAAGATTCAACAGATCAACTTGAAAGTTCTCCTTAATAAACTCATTGACTTTGCCTGTTGGATGTCCTATATCTCCATCATCAAAATCACTTTGAAGTTGCACAGCAACAGAATTGATAAGTTCCATAAGATAATCTCTGGAATATTCTGTATTAGGAAACACCTTATTGATATAAATACCATTTGTATCAAACAGTACCAAGCCATTGTGCTTTATAGAGATTTCAAGATCACCAAACATCCCTGCATTCTGTACAAAATTTCCAATTTCTTCATACTGAAGATCTATACATTTTTCATGATCCGTTTTTAAACAGCCAACATATTCTGTATGCAAGTAGTTCTTTATAAATTCATTTTGTTCATTCATTGCTATCTTCCCTCCATCATATTCAGTCTGTAATAACCACTCCAGTAAGACACAGTATTCATGGCAACATTGCTGTCGTTACTGTTTTCATGTATCCAAACAGCTTCACCTTTTGCATTCTTTCCTGCATAGATTCCCACATGAGTTGTCTTTCCTGATTTGTTAATTAAAAAGGCAAGATCACCCGCTTTGAGATCTTGCTTTGCTATTTTTTTGCACATTTTTATCTGTCCTGATGTATTTGTATTGCCAAGATTATTGTTCATAACAGTCCAATAGACCCAGTCTACAAAATGTGAACAGTCCAGTCCTTTTTTATTCCTTCCTTTGCTGTCTGGAACAACAGTTACTCCAAAATCATTACCGTCATATCCTGCACACTTGGCAGAACCACCCCAGTAATAAGGTATCTTTCCAACAGCATCCGCAGCCTGCATCACAATTTTCTTTCTGATTTCACTTGTATCTTCAGGCATATTTTTTATCAGTTCATCCATCTGCTCTTTGGAAAGTGTTGTGACTGTTTTTTCATCATTTCCAATCAATGCACCATAACAGGTTTCCATTGACTTTTTTGTATCTTTCAGCAGTTTTTCATTCAGGTTCTTTTCTAGACTGGCATAGATGACGGCGTTTACAGAAGTAGGGACTTTGACTTCTTCACCCTCTGTAAAACTGTTGACCCATGCCTCTGCCATTTCATCTGAAAATACTTTATGCTGTGAAGAAACCATATAACCAATAAAATAGCCTTTGACCTGATAAATATTAAGCGATGATCCATTTGAAAAAGTCTGATTAATTTTGTCAATATGACTGTCAATCAACACAAGTCCATCCTGTATTTCCTGAACATATTGCTTCATTTCATCTGTAAGTTCACTAATTGGATTGCCTTCAAACAGATCCGTTACAAGATTGTGATTGAATGAAATACCATCTGAAAAAATAGCACCAATTAAAACAGTAATAGCAACAAATGGTGAAACAATAACAACAGCTACATTTCTGACAAACTTCCTGCCATCATCACTGCTAAAAAAAGACAGAGCAAACTTTATAAGTTTTGTTTTCATTATTGTCTGACATCTCTATAACCATAAGGATGCATTGCTGCTTCTGTTTGATTTAAAACAGTTTCTTTCATTTTTTCAACAGCCTCATCCAAATACTTTTCATCAAGAGAACAGTCTTTATATCCTTGCTTGATTATTTCATAGTATTCCTTACCTGGTACTCCATATTCATAACCATCATTCATCACATAAACCATCGCCTCAGTTGTAATTGTTCCATTAGAAATTCTCAAATTTTTCTTTTCGTAGAGGTGTGGATAACCTTCATAGCGATCAAGGAAATGCTCATCGTTTTCTGAAATTTCCCAAATACCTACAGGTACTTCCATTCCCTTTTTTGGTTCTACAGTCGCAACTGCATTGCTTTTATTTCCTCTAAACACCATTTCATAATTTGACAACATACCTGTTCCAACCAGTTTAGCCTCTGGACATCTGTGTGCCATCTGCTCCCTGTTTAAATTACTGCCATAAGCTACATAATATTTCATCTTTTTCTGTTCCTCCTTTACATCTGTTGCATGTGCATTCCAAGTTCTTCTTGAACATCTTCCAATGATTCATTGTTTGTTTCCTGTGCACTTTGCAATCTTTCTCTTTGCATAACTGCCTGTTGTGGATCTTTCCATGCAATACATCCATCTAGATTTTTTAAAAGATGATGTCGTGCTGTTTTAAATTCATCGCCAATAAGTCCAAGTCGTAAAAGCCAAGTCCTGAACGTATATTTCTCATTAGACGAATGTGTCTTAACTCTGCTTGCCTTATTTTGAACCAATGCCTGATGAGATATTGCCAAACAAAACTGGATATATGTCTTGATTTCACCTGCATGAAGTGTTCCATTAAACATCCGAAATTCTATTGTTCCTTTTGAAAAAACACTATGAAAATTTAAGGCATGATACCTCGAATCATCATAACGTTCATATTTTCTGCTGGTATTTCCGTCATACCAGAGATTTTCAACTTCTTCAATATCCTTTGGCTTTTTTCGATTGAGCATTTCTAAAAAATCATCATCTATTTTCTTACAGAATCGTACTTCTCTTTGCGGTCTTACCTTTAAAGCTTTAAAGATAAGATCCTCTTTTGAATACATAATATTTGCTATATTTCTTAATGATCTGGCAGTGTGTTTTGAAGCATCCACATGAATGTGAATTCCACAGCTCTCATTGACTTTGGCATGACCATTCCTTCTTAATTCACGAACAATGCTCTGTATCGTTTCAATATCTTCATAATGACAGATAGGCGAAACGACCTCAACTTTATAATCAGGATCATAATCAAATCGATTTCCACACTGCGGTGTAATACTGGCATCTCGCACAATTTTCCATTTTCTTCCGTCTTGATCACAGACAGAATAGGTATCATATACACCACGTTCATGCCTAAAACCTGTATCAAAATGTTTAGCAATAATCAAAGCAGCGCTTCTTCTTGTTAAACCTGTCATTTCTATTTCTATTCCAAAACGCTGACTTTTCATGGATATTCATCATCCTATCTTCCGCCTTTATCACCAAACAGTTTTGATTTATAATCTGGTGCATGAACAATAAGGTTGTATCTTTCACTTCCACATTTATAAAGACAGGCACCTCTTTGCGGATATTTAATAAGTTCATATTCACTTTCTTCAAGCTGTAACGTATCGATATAAAACCTTGCATCCGTATTTCCTGCATTAAACAGGAACGTATGTGTTGGTATTGAAAACAATGGTTTTGTTAGTTCTCTGATTCCTTCAATATTGAAATCTTCCAGATTTTGAGAAGCTAAAATAACAGAACTTTCCTTTTTTCGAACACGCTTCATAAAATTTCTAATGTATTCTACTGCTGTTGTATTTGTTAAAAAAAGATAAAGTTCATCGATTGAAGCTACTGTATATCCTCTTTTCAACAGTTCATTTGACATATAGGAAAGAATATTAAAAAGCATCGCATCTTTTAAAGAATTATTTGCCTGCAAAAGATCCTTAACACCAAAAGTCACAACCTTTTGTGAATGAATATTGGTATGTCCATTAAAGAAACGACTGTCACTTCCCACGCATATTGAATTTAATAAAAGCAGTATTTCACGCAGTGACTCTCTTGTATAAATGTTATTTCTGTTTGTGTTGTAATGTTTGTATTCTTCATCAATGTAATCATAGAGATCACTCAATATTGGGTAGTCGGCATGTTCTAGAACACTAAGATCTGTCTTTTCATTAATGTTGAATCTTTGATAGACCTTTACCAACATAATTTCTAACGTATCGATTTGCTCCTCTGTAAACGCCTTATATGTCTTGAAAAAATCCTTTAAAAAGGAAATATGCTGTGCAAGAACCGTTGACTGTTTGAATGCAACAGGAACATCATCTTCACCTGAATCTTCTATATCCTCTGACCATTGTTTTGGTTCAAGAACATTAATGATATATCGTCCTGCCATCATATCAATAAAAACACCGCCAAGATTAGAGGTTACTTCTTCATATTCATGTTCAGGATCTAGCGTTATTAAAGACATTCCCTGTTCTCTCAAATTCAACAGTAAAAGTTTTAAAAGATACGATTTTCCCTGTCCTGAATTTCCAAGAATAAGAGCATTGGCATTTGTTCTGTCGTCACTTCTTTCATTGAAATCAACAATAATATTGCTTCCAAATTTATCGTGACCTATATAGATTCCATGCGGATCTGTCTTGCCTGAATAGTTAAATGGAAAAAGATTTGCAACACTTGATGCTGGAAGAACACGTTCAAACTGCTCCTTGAATCCATCATATCCCGATGGAGTAACCGCTAGAAATCCTTCTTTTTGTCTTAAAAGAAGACGATCAACATTCAACTTGCTTCGCACAAGTTCTGTCATCATTTCAGTCTGAATAAGTTTAAGTTCATCATAGCTGTCAGCAATCAACTCAAAATAAACAGCACAGTGAACAAGTGGTTCTCTGTTTCGATGCATATTGGCAATCAGCTCAATAACATCATTAAGATTGCTTTGAGCAGTTACTGTTTCTTTTAGATCTTGCGTATTGCTTTGTCTGAGCCTGTTTTTATTAGCTGCATTTCCAATGATCTTCTTTTCTTCTGCAGAAGTGACCTGTCTGGCATAAATATGCAAGGTGACTCCGTCTTTTTCACCCATATAACGTAAAAGTGCCTGCTCATCTGTAGATGTTGGATACTCTCGTAATGCCCAGACACTTCTGTAGCTGTTGCCACAAATAAAATATTCTGTATAGAAACGTATTGTTGAAGGTGCAATCATATCAAGATAATCCTGCACTTTGATTTCTTCTTCATCTTCAACTTCACTCTTTTTGAATTTACCAAATAATTTATTGAATGCCATCATACCACCTCTTTCCGTCATAATCTTCAAACTGACTTGTTGTAACATTCTGTTCAAAATAGACAGCCAACATTCTTTTAATCATTTCCTTGTCTGCTCGTGTTACAGAGATATTTTGCATACGAATGAGTTTTTCAATACGATGGATCAAAGAATGTACTTCTAACTGATCATCAGGTTTTATACGAACAGCGATCAGGAAAAGTCGTGCTGTTGCTGTCTGTGTTTGAATCTTATCCAAATGATACAGATCTTCTTTAAGAAGCCTGATAACAACTTCTTCTGTTTCTTCCTGAATTCTTTTTTTCAGAAAATATTTGTTTTCTTCAAAATTATCTCGACTGTTCAGACAGATAATTTCAATATCATTTAGTCCTTTTACAACATTTGTAAGTGCAAATATCTTTGCACCTATGTTTTCTTTTGACATAACAGAAAGATTTTGTGGCTGAACAACAAAAAAGACGACTTCCTCTCCATTAAACAGTTTCAAACTGTAATCGGTAATCGTCTTAGTATTGATTAGCATCCTTGTACTGGATACTTTTTTATTTTTCTTTGTTTTCTTTTTCACGGTATCTTTCTTCTCTGTTTTCTTCTTTCTTTTCATCATAGCCTCCATTTCTTTTTCCTGTTTTCTGTATTCAAGGGTGTTTTTATTTCACCTGTAAAATGCCATTTATATAGCTGTTGTGAAAATATAAAGAAGGCAAAGGCATATGATAAAAAATCAAAGATACTGGTATCAGCCATACGGATAGTTAAAAAAGCATAGCACCCTACTAATGCCATTGGCATATAAAAATTGGCATGAGAAATGGCAATCACTCCAATGATTGCCCCCACACCTACGATTCCAATATCTCTTAAATACCATAGCCATAATGTTGCCTTCCCTTTTAAATTATCGGGATACATATACATTTTAGCTCAACCTCATTTCATCATTCATTTTTCTATCGACCTGTATATAGGTCATCCATTTCTTTTCATAATAATGCTGTTCAAGATAGCGATACAACAACTGATTCACCCACTCATCATATTCTGGAACTTCTTCATAAAGAATGATTGGCTTTGAACATTGCTGTACGATTTGAACTTTTTCATCACAAATCGCATCAAAAACACAGTCCTGCCAGACACCCTTTTCTTCTGTTTCTTTTACAAGTTCATCATCAACTAAAATCATTCCACTTAACAAATTTGTATTTAAATTATCAACATCATATGTAAAACAATGCTTTTTCCCAACGATACCTTCATACTTGCATGTTGCAACAAACCATTTATATTTTTTCAGTTCTTCGATAGTCATGCTGTACCTCCTACAACAGAAATACCAAATAAGCAGGAAAAATGCAAGATGATTATTAGCTTCTGTTCATAATTGTTTTTGTAATATTCATAGCTGACTGAGCCGCATAAACAGTAGACATGATATTTGCTTTCATGCTTGTATCAAGTCCAAACTGTCCTGCAATTCGTGGAATTTCACTTGCTGCCAGTATCAAGCCGATTCCTAAAAGACAGTTTTCTTTCATAACACCCAGACCTGCAATTAAAATGACTGCCTGTAAAAATGCAGTAAGACATATACCAATGATCTGCTTGCACCATTGAATAAAACCATCTGTATAGCCACGCACAATTGAAAACATATAAAGCGATCCTACTGCAATCATTACTAAAAGGATACCTCCTCTTTTTAGATTTGCGAAGAACACTTTGATAATGGAATAGCCCATCATAATCAGCAAAAAGATAAGCAATACCGTTCCAAGCGACAGCTTTTGCATATACGACAGTGACTTAATTGCCGAATCACCTACGGACTGACTTCCTACAAGTTTAGCAAGTCCATTGGACATGGTTACCTGTAAAGAAATACAGAATTTATACAATTCTACTGGCAATACAGTAAACAAAGACACAGCCATAAACCCTTTCATAGCATTAAGACAGGCATCTTTGATACTGCCACGACCACTTTGATATTCAACAGCAATTTCAAATACTGTAACGACCATTCCTGAAACAAACAGCGCCCATCCAAAAAGTCTAAACAGTTCAATAATGGCTCTTACAAAGTCATAGTCAAACAGATCTGCTCCCATTGATCCCATCATGCCAAAGAATTCACCTAAAAATTCAAGTAGCTTACTGTAGATCCAGTCAACGATCTGACCCATGACCTTATCTGCGACAAAATCCCATAAAAACATAATCTATTCCTCTATAGGACTTTCCAGATATAGTTTGGTGCAATCAAGGAAAATGTTAAACACGCAAACAGTATTGCTGGTGTTGTCCAATCAAACTGTCCTTGTTTTCTGTAATCAAAATATGCCATTGCAAGTTTAGCAAAGAAAAAGACAGCAAGTATGATATCAATAACAGGAAACACAACATTGTTGACAATATTTTTAATCTGCGACTCCATTTGTTTCCAAGCCTGCTGAATAACACTTGAAACATCTCCTGCCGCATAAGACTGTTTCATTGTTAATACAAGCATTATTAAGATGATCATCAAACAGATAATGACCTTTACTTTTTTATTCTTTAAAATTTGTACCATTGTTTCCTCCTTTTCTAAACAGCTTCTTCGATTGTCTGTTCATTTAATAAATCTACAAGATCCTTTGCAAATAATCCTAAATCCACATTTTGCTTTAAAAGACAGGTAATCATATCTTTTCCTAAATAACTCAACACATACTGTGGATTGGTAATGACCATTTGTCCCTGTTCAACAATGATCTGAATACTTTCATAATCCAAGTGGCACATATCAAATACCCTTTTGGGAATGCAGTAAAAATCTTCATCGAACAGTTCTTTTTCATTTTCTGCAGTTACTTTAAAGCACTTGTCCTTGATACCATCTTCCTGAATCAAACAGACTGTTTCACCTTTTCTTAACAGCAACTTGTTAACTAAACTTTCAGGAAGGGTCACTTTATTCCCTTCCTCAAGTTTCATCTGATACTCATTCATCATTTTCATCACCTCCATCCTGCTCAAATAAATCAAGCTGTTTCTGTATTCCTGAATTCTTCATAGGATTGTAATTGGAAATCAACACTTCTGGAAACTGTGAACTCTTATCATAACGAAGAGCCATATTGTTGATTCTTGAAAATCCTTCAATATAAAAATCTTTGTACAGATCTCGTATAAATTCACAGTCATTGTAAGATAGCAGGAACTTTCCCTGTAATTTCTTTAAGGTATCCCTTAAGCGAATGTGATCTTCCTTTGTGAATACGACAGAATAATGTCCTTCCGTTTCATAGTAGGGAGGATCCAAATAAAAAAAGGCATCTGATCGATCATATTGAATAATCAGTGCCTCAAAATCCTTGTTTTCTATAACTGTATTTGCTAATCTGTCGCTGATTTGCCAGACTGTATTAAATGCTTTACGTACATCGTAAGGTCGACATCCAAAAGTTTTACACCCTGAACCATAGGAATATCTGACAAGCTTAAAAAATGCAACAGCAAGTTTTACATCCTGTTTTTCAATTCGTTCTTGATTCATGATTTCCATGATTTCTTCTTGCTGAAGTTCGGTAAAATAAACCTTTACCTTTTCCATTTCTTCCTGTAAAAATTTATCTTCTACTCTTTGCTTGGTTATAATTTCTTTATAAAGATTAAAGATATTTCTTCCGTTTTCAGGAAGATAACCAAGTTCCTGAATAAAAGCCAATGGCTGATCTCTTACAACCGCAAACATATTTGAAAGGTTGTTGTTGAAGTCATTATAGACCTCAAACTTATCTGGCTTTTTTCCAAACAGTACCCACCCTCCTCCACCAAACACTTCAATATATCTTCCATAGCTTTGTGGAAATCTTGCATAGATCAAATCTCTAATAGACTTCTTTCCACCTACCCATGAAATCAAACTGTTCATTTTCATCTTATAGTCATCACCTCCTTCAAAATTATTTTTCTTTGTTACAGACAGATATTCTTGAATGAAAACCATTCAATATCTGCAATCCAGTATTTATAGACAATGTAAAGAAAATAGGTAATGAAAATGACTAACAGCATAAACATTACCTTCTGATTCCTATTCATCTTTACCTCTTTTGATTTTACAAATCACTGCTGCAATTAATAATCCACTGGCAATTAGTAACGCACTCAATGATTTATAGTCTGTATCATCACCTGTTTTTACAATAAGTTTTGCTTCATCTTTCATAACTACTTTTTGAACTTCTCCTGTATCAGAGATTGTAAATTCAACATCACTTGCAACATTGTAACCTGCAGGAGCTAAATCTTCATGAAGCACATAAGTTTTTGAAACAGTTAATCCTTCGATTCGATGTGGTTCTTTTCCAGAAGTCCATGATTCAACTACTTCACCTGTTTCCTTGTCTTTTAATGTAAGCTTAGCTCCTTCGATTTCTTTTCCAGTTGTTGCATCTACTTTTGAAATATCTACCTTTGTGATTTCATCTTTCATTTTAACTTTGGTCACACTTCCATCTTCATTTACTGTAAATGTTACATCACTTGCTGTTGCATATCCCAATGGTGCAAGATCTTCATGCAAGATATATTTTTTACCTGATACAAGACCTCTGATAATGTGTACATCTCTTGTTGATGTCCATTCTTCTACAAGATTTCCATCTTCATCTCTTAATGAAAGTTTCGCACCTTCAAGTTCTTTTTCATTAGTTGCATCTACTTTTGAAATTTCAGTTGCTGTCTTTTTATTAAGAACATCAAGTTCTTTTGAATAGATGATCTTATCTGTGTGATCATAGCTTAAGTCAATGTCATAGACCTTATTGTTTTTAACATAGCCTTCTAATTCTTGAACTTCTTTCAACTCATATTTTCCAAGTGGTAGTCCTGAAATATGAATTTCACCTAATTCATTAGTCACATAATATCCGTTTTCTGAAATATCCATTGAAACAGCTTCACCTTTTTTATAAAGAAGCGTATTTCTTCCATCAAGTGAATAGATGTCTTCTTTTGCTGTTAATTGGAAAGTAACACCTGAAAGATCTTCTAATGTATCTCTGTCTCTTTTTTGTACATGGATTTCACCATGAGGTGCAATGTTCGTTACATTCTTTGTAATGACATATTCTTTAGTTGTTAGATCTTTTTGTTCAAGATTGATTTGATGTACTTTTTCTGAAAGCACATATCCTTCATTTGTTAAAGTTTCCTTTAATTCATATTTGCCCATGAATAACGAATCAATGACAAGTTTTCCATTGCCATCTGTTTTTCCTTTGGCAACAGTAGCTCCTTTTGCATAGCGTAAACTACCATCTACTGCACTGTAGATATTTTCTTTGGCAGTTAATTCATATTCAACATCAGCTAGTGCTTCATTTGTAGCCTTGTCTGTCTTTGTTAAAATGATTTTTCCTTTTGGCTGTGCATTTTTAACTTTGACAGTTAGAATTGGATCTTCATCCTCATCCTTGTCATAATCTCTTGTATTTGTAATTGTGAATTTCACAGGTTGTTCTAGTTGCAAGAAGCCTTTAGGTGTTTCTACTTCTTCGATAGAATAATCTCCTGCATCTAACTGTAAAGGAAGTGTTACTGTTCCTTCTTCGCTGTCTTTTACTGTGACAACGTTTTTAGAATTAGTTGTAAATGTGTCATATTTTTTACCGCCAACCTTTTGTACAACATAGTTTCCTTTTGAATCTTTGATTTTAAATGATGCACCATTTAATGTGACTTTCTTTCCTGATTCAGCATCTAATTTAATAATCTTAAGTTGTGATGAAAATGGTCGGTTATTCACATTGACACGTTTTACCTGTTCAACATCTTTATATTCACTGTAATCATCTGTTACTGAAATTGTGAAATCTGGTGCTGTAATATAATCCTTAGGTGTCTTTGTTTCTTTGACGATATATTTCCCGTAAGGAAGATATGGTGTATTTGCTTTACCATTTGAATCAGTTGTGATGACTGCATAAGTTGTAGCATTGTCCCATCCGACATGGTTAACTTCACTGTGCAATTTGAACGTGAACTCTGCTCCTTGTAATCCTTTTACAAGACCTGAAATACTGTCCTTTTCTCCTGATTTGAAAACTTGGATCTTTTGCATATTCACTCTGTTAGTACCTTTTGCACTTCTTGATACTTTTGAAACTGTTTGTCCTTCATAATCGATAGATACACTGATCTTTGCATCATTGAATACCAATGAATCATTTGTTTTTGATTCTTGAATATAATATTTCCCTAATGGCAATTCACTCCAAGCAATCTTTCCATTGGCATCTGTTTTCTTGCTTGATACCAATGCACCTTTTTCATAGTAAGTTTTTGTTCCAGCCTGATTTGTAATCTTTTCACTTGCATGTAATTCAAAAGTTACACCTTCAGCAGTAGCATCACCTTTTAGACCATTTGTTTTAGAAGTATCGATTTCTTTTTGGAAATCAATATTTCCTTTAGGTTCATCATCTGTAACACTCAATACTGTTGTCTTATCTTTTTCTACTTTGACTGTAAAAGTATCTGTGTTTAAAAGATAACCATGTGGTGCTTCCGTTTCCTTGACTTCATAAGTTCCAACCAATAAATCATTCACTTTAATTTTTCCATTTTTTACAACAGTATTTTCGTTATAACCGTCATATGAAACAGATTTGATATTGAATTTTGCACCATCAATAAGATCTTGATTTGTATTCTTTTTAGTTAATTCCAAAGAGCCAAAATCAAGCCATTCAATATTTAAATATAGACGTGCATCATCAGGATCCATATTCCAAGTTCCTTGTGCCTGAGTTCCTGCACCTCCATCATGAATAGCTAACGCTGTGAATCGTTCACATCCGTTTCCACATACATTGTCACTCACATAATTTGATGGTGAATTTTGACATGGCGCTGTAAAATAAAAGCTTTGTCCGCCATACACTTTCGCAGTACCACCTGTTTGTGTTGCAGAAGTTCCAGCAATGTGAATTGTCACATTTGAAGCCAATGGGATATTCACTTCAGCAGATGAAGCACCATTTAATTTCACAGTATTTGTAACTTGTTGCTTATTTGTCTTATCATAGCTTGCTTTAAGCAATGCTCTGTTTCCTGACTTGTTGCCTTCCCAAGAAACACCATTACCTGGATCTGGTAATGAAATGATTCGGCGATAGATGTTCATGATATTTGTCCCATAATTACTTCCGAATGTTTGGTTGAACAAGTTTTCATCAAACCCTTTCCATTGTCCTGAATATGCGCCACTTAAAAAGATATGTGTCAAAAGATATTTGATATCATCATTTGTAAGTGGATCATCTGGACAGATGGCTGTCTTTAGATCAGCATCCGCAGCAAATTCACCATAGGCTGCTGGACCTCCAAAGCCATAGTAGAGAAGCTTTCTTACGTTTTCATTATTTTCAATGACCTGTGCAGGATATTTACCGCTTGCAGGTGTTTTCTTTTCTGCTTCTAAACAGAAAGCCCATTTACCATCATATTTACATGAATATGTTGACCATGAAGCAATGGATGGAATCTTTCTGCCCCACCATTCTGGATACTTGATATTTTTCACTCTTGTAAATTCTTTAGGAACGGATGGATCATAAGCATTTACGACACTCATTCCAAGCGTATTGAAACACATTGAAAATACCATTCCTACTGCTAAAAAAATCTTATATAGTTTAGAAAGTTTATTTTTCATTTTACTTTTTCTCCTGTTATTTATTGTTTGCAATGCAAGTTTCAAACATTGCCCTACTTCTTTTGTTTATTAAATGCAAAAAGGACAATCTTTCGATTGTCCTATGGCTTGAATACCCATTTGTTTAAATACATATATTCCTCCAACAAAAAAAGACAGATCATATCGACCTGCCTGCTTATAATATCAAATGGATAAAGAATGAGAGATTTTTATAAAAATTGTTGGTAATATTTTGAATTTTTCAGTAATTATTTATGATAAACTATTTACTTATTCTTTATCCGCATTTAATTCTATCATGTTTCTACATAGTTTGATAATGATTTACTTATAAATCCAATTTTCATTTGTGCCATAACGATAATGCGAAGCACCACATACTTCTTCATTTCCTGCACAATGTCCTTCATCTAATAATTGGTTAATTAAAATCTTTACTGAGTAATCGTTGCTATTATAGTAAGACTCATAATCTTTATAATCTATTGAATGTGTCAATTCTTTTCCACAATCACATTTGACCCAATATGTTACTCTTAAAATTTTTGTTTGTTCTTCCTTTTGAGGTTGTTGTGCATTAGTAGTATTTCCACTTGATGCTGGCTGACTTGGTGTTACAGAAGAAGGCTGATTGCTTTCAACAGGCTGTATTGGTGTTTGTTCTGTTTCACCTTTCTTTTGTATTTTATTTTCATTAGTATTTTGATTACTCGTTTTCTCTTGAGTTTGCACATCACTTTTTACAGATTCTTGATCTTCCTGAATCGTATTTTCTTCTGTTGTTTGTTTGGATGTATCATTTACAATTTCATCACTTTCATTGTTTTTATCTTTGGATACATCTTTTTTCTTTGATTTCTTTTTTGATGCCTCTTTTTGTGAAATAACTACTTCTTTTTTGTTTTCTACATGGTTGTTCATTGGTAGTGCATTACAAACAACCAACAGTGTAGATAACGCTAAAACTATAATATTGCTTTTTTTCATATATTCTCATCTCCTCTACTCATTATCATCATTAAATTTGTACAAAGTCTATACTTGTATTTATTGCTTATCAGAGCTACTATTACCTTTATTGATTTGGAAAAAGCACATTGTAGCAATTCCTATAAATGCACCTATTTGCATTGAAACAATAGATATGATTATTTCTTTCATTGTACCACCTTCTTTCATAAAAAAAGATAGTAAATCTTCTGATCTACTATCTTATCATTCATATTCACTTTTAAAAGCATTACACTATTTCAATCCAACATAAATAATCGGCAATCTTCACTTTCATTCCATCCAAGATATGTACTCTTTGTATTGGACTTACTAATGATTCTAGTGTTCTCCAAAATACTTTTTCACTTAATTCTTTATTGTTAATATAAAATTTCATTTGGTTTCCTGCTTTCTTTTAATGACATCCATTTTACCTCATCTTTGAAGTAAAAAATAGCGATTTTTAGGTAGTGACACCCTTTTATATGGGTGACATCCACGTAAATCGCTATTTTTTGATTCTTTAAAATATCTTAAAAAACGTTGATTTCATCGGCTTTTTTTCGATGACATCCATTTTAACTCTTAATTTTGGTGGAGATGGCGGGAATCGAACCCGCGTCCAAAAGCAATTCCTCCAAAGCGTCTACAGTTTAGTCCATTGAATGATTTAACTTGGCTACAATCAACGAACAATTTTACACCAAGCGATTCTTTAAATTTTCGTGGTTAAAGTCAAGACCCCTTCAACCCTTATCCTAAAAGTTATAATACTAACAAATAGCTATAGGCTCACTAAATGTTAGCAGCTTTCATGTCTATGTCGACTAAGCGAAAGCGTAATTAGTTTGTCTGTTTCCAGTTATTTTTTGTTTGAGTTTAACGTACTCCAACGACTGCAGCTAAGGTCAAACATACCCCTGTCGAATCCAAGACATCCCCAGATTAGTAATAATTTTTAAGTGATTTTTCGATATCTCTTTTTGCCGCTTTTTCTTTTAAGTCATTACGTTTGTCATAAAGTTTTTTACCTTTTGCAAGCGCAATTTCTAATTTAGCTTTAGAACCACTAAAATACATTTTAGTAGGTACAACGGTTAAGCCACCTTCTTTAAGTTTATTTGTTATTTTAAGAATTTCTTTTTTATGAAGCAAGAGTTTTCTTGTTCTTCTTGCTTCATGATTAAAGATGTTTCCATGATCGTAAGGAGCGATATGCATGTTTTCTACATAAACTTCATCATTTTTTATTCTGACAAAAGAATCTTTTAAATTCACATTTCCTAACCGCACAGATTTAATTTCAGTTCCTTTTAATTCAATACCTGCTTCGTAAGTATCTAATAAGAAATAATCATGATGCGCTTTTTTATTTTGTGAAATAATCTTCATACATATCACCACCTTTTTTATCTTCTTTTTCTTTTAAACTTTTGTTTAGACTTTTTATCTCGTCGCTTATTTATTATAACAGTTTTTTTCTTCTTTTTGTTAGATTTCATACCAACAATTTGAAAATCTATTGTTTTTTCTCTTTTCGAAGCTGCTGAAACCTTGATTTTTACTTTATCCGACATCTTAAAACGTCTACCTGTTCTTTTTCCAATTAATTGTAAGTTCACGTCATCAAAATAATAGAAATCATCTACAAGATCTTCCATACGAATGAGACCTTCAATAGTATTTGGAAGTTCAACAAACATACCAAAATTAGTAATAGAAGAAACAATTCCTTCAAAAGTTTCACCAATATGATCTTCCATATATTCAGCCATTTTCATATCATCAACTTCACGTTCAATATCAATTGCTTTTCTTTCAAGCGAAGAAGCTTGATCAGCAACATTTTGCATAATAGAAGCAAAATGGAAAAGAGTTTCTTGATCTAATTTCTTTTTAAATAAATACGTACGTATCAAGCGATGAACCATTAAATCAGGATAACGTCTAATTGGTGACGTAAAATGTGTATAATATTCATCCGCTAAACCAAAATGTCCTAAACATTGTTCATCATATCTTGCCTTTGCCATGCAACGAAGAAGTAATGTAGAAATAATGACATGTTCATCTGTTCCTTTACTTGCTTCAACGATTTTACTTAATTCTTTAGAACGAATATCTTCTAACGAACCTTTTATTGTATAACCTAGAGTTCTAGAAATTGTAGAGAATTTTCTTAATTTATCTACCTTAGGATTTTCATGAACACGATAGATAAATGGTAAATCAAGCCATTTAAAATGTTTTGCAACTGTTTCATTGGCAACTAACATAAAGGATTCAATGATGCGGTCACTTTCTCCACGTTGTCTTAAAACTACATCTGTTGGCTTTCCTTTTTCATCAACCAGTACTTTTGCTTCATTTGTATCAAAATCAATAGCACCACGATCTTCTCTTGTTTTTTGTAAGATTTGAGCAAGTTCTTTCATTAAGAAGAATAAATCACATACATGACTATATTCTTCTTGTAATTTTTCATCACCCGCTAATATCTTATTGACATTATTATAAGTCATTCTTTCTGTTGAATTAATAACCGATTCAACAATATCATGATCAACAACTTTACCTTGAGGTGTAATTTCCATAAAACATGAAATTGCAAGACGGTCTACATGGGGGTTAAGTGAACAAATCCCATTAGATAATTTATGAGGAAGCATGGGAATAACACGGTCCACTAAATAAATTGATGTTCCTCTTGCAAGCGCTTCTTTATCAAGTTCTGTTCCTTCTTGTACATAATAAGAAACATCAGCGATATGCACTCCTAAATAATAATTTCCATTCTTTAATTTCTTTAAAGAGATGGCATCATCTAAATCCTTTGCATCATCCCCATCAATTGTAACAATTGTTTCTTTTCTTAAATCTGTACGATTTTTAATTTCCTTTGGGTCAACCTCTGTTTCAATTGTAGAAATTTGATCATAAACTTCTTTAGGAAATTCTACATGTGCTTCATGTTGACTTACGACAGATAAAATATCTACTCCAGGATCACCAACATGTCCAATGATTTCTACAACATTTCCTTTCAAATAAGGTTTATAAGTTTTAATTTCAACAACAACTTTATGTCCTGCCACAGCCCCATGGCTATGCGCATGATCAATATAAATTGGTTGATTAAATTTTTGATCATCAGCATCAAAAACAAGTTCTCTTTTTGCATTCTTTAATAAACCAACAAGTCGTGTTTGTCCTCTTTGAATAACTTTAACAATACGTCCTTCTTTTCTTGAACCCGTTTGATGCTTTTTAAGTTCAACCATGACCGTATCCATATTAAAAGCATCTTTTAAATCTCTTGAAGAAATGAAGATATCTTCACTTTCTTCATCAATGATAACAAAACCGAAACCTCTTTTATTAATATGTAAAACACCAACGATATAATTTGAATTTTCAATTAATAAATATTCATTCTTTTCATTTCTTACAACCTTACCTTCATCTTCTAAATGATTTAAAGCTTTTAACAAAACCGTAAAACCTTCGCTATTATTTAAAGCGAGTAAAGCTTGTAATTCATGAATTGATCTTTCTTTTTCTTGTAGTAACTCTAAAATTCTTTCTTCCATTTTCTCACCTCCAAAAAAAATAGGACGCCTTGCGTCCTATTATTAATTCATACGTAGTAGAATTGCGATCACGAAGAAGGCAACACCAAGAATCATTGTCATACGAGACATTACTAAATCAATACCACGTTCTTTTTGCTCAGCAAAAAGATTTGAACTTTGACCAGTTAACGCATTAACAATATCATCAGATTTTCCACTTTGTAATAAACATAATATAACAAGCACAATGGCAATAACAACCATAGCAATTTTTAAAATCATATCAAACATATTTTTAACCTCCTTCGATTAATTTAATACATTGCATAGCAAATATTATCATAAAACCTTCATGAAAACAACATAATTTTGATATCTTATCAAATTTATGCATTATCTAAACCACAAATATAAAAACGATCGTCTACTTTGACAACTGTCACATTAACTGTTGTATTTAATCCTTCAACTTCTTCATTAAAAGTTAAAGAAATCAATACATTATAATAATTATTATCATCTAAATTAGAAATAGAAACCTTTGACGGTGAAAAAGAAATAATATTATATTTTAATACTTCTAATTCAGGATAATTATTCTTTTGACTATAAAAAGAAGTATTTGCATAATTACTAAAGTTTTCAATCATATCTGGATACATATAATCAAGACCACCAATTTCGTCATCTTTCTTATCTACAAAAGTATAATAATCGCATGCAAAATACGCCGCTACTAATTGACATTCATCTTCTTCATTATGCTCTTTATAACTTGTATCCAAACGTGCATAAATAGTATTCATGAGATCTATATCACTTATTTTTGAATAAGGTGATTTAACAGCTGTCGTTTTAATTGGTAGTTGTGGATTGTTAATAGAAATAAAATAACCAGCTACAACAACTAAACTCAAACATAAGACCCCAATAATAAAATGATCTCGCATTGCTTTTTTTGGTGTTCTTCTCTTTCGATATTGATCTAAAAATTTAATCTTTGGAAACTTATCAGAATCTATAAATATATTAGCTAATGTTAATAATGGTTTATATTTACGAGAAATCATATCCGTAATTTCTACAAAGATTTCAAAAAGAATCATTAAAGCAATAAATAAAATAGTTCCTGCCATTTGATTATAATAATAAAGATAAGAAGAAAGTGAGAATAAGATTGTTACTAAATATAAAATCAAAACACTTTTTCTTTGACTCAAATTAAGTTTAAACATTAAATTATGATGAAGATGTCCTCGGTCTGCTTCACTAAATTTTTTATGATGGATCTTTCTTCTTAAAATAGCAATCAATGTATCCATAATAGGAACCATCAAAACAATAATAGGTGCACCTAAAGTAAAGAACCCTGATGCATTATAACCAAAACCAAGCAAAGAAATGACCGATATCATAAAACCAATATAAAGAGCCCCACAATCCCCCATAAAAATCTTAGCTGGATGGAAATTAAAGAACAAAAATCCCATAATACTTCCCGCTAAAACAAGAGATAAAGCCGCAATATCACTTCTTCCTGATAAAATTGAAGTGACAGAAATCGTTACTAAAACAATAATAGAAATTCCTGCAGACAAACCATCAAGTCCATCAATTAAATTAATTGCATTGGTAATTCCAATAATCCAAAATAAAGTCACAATACCTGAAAGTAAAGTCATAGCATCACTTGGAAAATAACCAAAACCTTTAATGTAAACTTGCCCATAAACAATGACAATCAATGCTGCAAGCATTTCAAAAATCAATTTAACCTTCGGTGATAAATCATGAACATCATCATAAAGTCCCACCATAAAAATTATAAATCCTGAAATTAAGATGGCATTGATTTGATGATCTGTTTTTAAAAAAAGCATAGAACCAATTAAAGAACTTATATAAATAGCATAGCCACCAATACGTGCAATTTCATGTTTATGAACAGTTCTTTTGTTCATATGAGCCACAATACCTAATTGATTTCCCACTTTAATAATCAATGGAATCATTGCTGCCGATAAAATCATCGTCACAACAAACGATAAGACAACAGTAAGTGTCATGATGCCACCTCCTTTACTTGTATATTATTCATTATTTTTATACAAATTTCAATATACAATTGTTGGTCAAAATCATCAATTATCCTTGTATTTAGAACGATACTTGTCTATACTAGTATACAAGGAGGAATATATATGCATAGTTTAGGAATCTCTGTTTATCCCGATAAAAGTGATATTAAAGAAGTTTATGAATATATGGAAACTGCCGCTAAATTAGGTTTTTCTAGAATCTTTACTTGTTTTTTATCGATTCCAGATGATAAAAGAGAAAGTTATTTAAAAGAATTTAAAGGATTCATGGATAAAGCTCATGAATTAGGATTTGTTGTAGCCGCAGATACAAACCCTGAAGTATTTAAATTAATTGGAGCTACACCTGATAATTTAAAACCATTTGCTGATTTAGGGTTAGATATCATTCGTTTAGATGGTAACTTTGGTACTCAAGGAGACATCGCTGTTACTAGAAATCCATATGGTATTAAAATTGAATTTAATGCAAGTATGGATGCTGGTGTTGACTTATTAATTAAAAATGGTGGAAATAAAGACCAAATCATTATGTGTCATAATTTCTTTCCAGAAAGATATACTGGGTTAGATTTTGATTTATTCCAAAAATTCAATAAACAATGGAAAGCTTTAAATCTTCATACTGCTGCCTTTGTTTCAAGTCATAACGACCCAACAATTGGTCCTTGGGAAGTCTTCTGTGGTTTACCTACAGTAGAAATCATGAGACCATTACCAATTGAAGTACAAGCAAGATATTTATTAGCAACTGGTGATGTTGATGACATTATCGTTGGTAACTATCCTGCAAGTACAGAAGAATTAGAAGCATTATCAAAAATCAATTTCCAAGCTTTAGAATTACGTGTTGATGAAGTACCAGAAATTACAGATAACGAAAAATACATCATGTATGAATTCGCACCACATTGGGATCGATACGATCATTCATCATTCATGTTAAGATCAAGTTTCCCAAGACTTCAATTCAAAAACCAAGCAACTGTTCAAGATTCAGGATTTGGTGATAAAAAAGAAGCTAAAGAAGACAAATCTATTCCACATCATGACTGTGGTAAAAAAGTATTTACGCGTGGTGATATCTTAGTGGTTAACGATAACTTAGCTCATTATCGTGGTGAATTAGAAGTTGTTTTAACTGAAATCCCAAATGATGGTGAAAGAAACTTAATTGGTAAAGTAAAAGATGAAGATTTAGGTTTATTAGATTTCATTAAACCAGGTCAACATTTCAAATTTATTAAATAATTTAAATGAGGTTCAAAACGAACCTCATTTTTAATCTATTGTTTTTAAATATTCTTCTAAACCATTTTCATCTACATGACCAATCACTTCATCAGCCACATCTTTTAACTCTTTAACAGCATTTTTCATAGCAATCCCATGACCTGCATATTTAATCATTTCTAAGTCATTCAATCCATCTCCAAAAGCATAACTATGCTCTTTATCAATATTTAAATGTTCTAATACCTTTTGTACACCTGTAGCCTTTGATGTATCTAATGCACATATTTCAAATGAATTAGCTGTTCCATGATGATCAAAATAAAATTTATCAGCAATATATTCTATAATTTTATCATGATCTTTTTTAGCACTGATTTCTATTTTTAAAGTACGATGCATTACTTCTTCTTTATCAAAAGAAGTGATTAACTTTTCATGACGAATATCACATACTTTAAAAAATTCTATAAAATCTTTATAAGAAGGATCAATATAACAATCTGTTACTGTTTCAAAATCATATTCACAATCTACACTTTCAAGCATTTTCATTAAATCATTTACTTTTTCATAAGGAATTCTATTTTCATAGATGATTTCATGATTAAGCTCTACATGTGCCCCATTACATAATACAAAACCATTAAACCCAGCATCAATGATTTGATTTGAAATAAAAGCTAAA
>ENA-OPEV01000105-OPEV01000105.1-human-gut-metagenome-genome-assembly--contig:-NODE-105-length-53091-cov-2.773927_pt1 | contig 53091 bp, 47 predicted proteins | sample MGYA00241637_ERZ501537 | MGnify/ENA primary metagenome ERZ501537 (study PRJEB25962, sample SAMEA1972159) | human gut metagenome | biome: human gut; feature: human-associated habitat; material: faeces...
AAGGGAAATAAAACATGCGTTTTGTGCAATTTTTATTTTTCAGACACGCTCTAGCACCTCTTTCTAAAAATCCATTATATGGAGAAAAGAATGGACGTTGGAAAGGTGGATCTAGTGAACTTATTGAACAATTAAGAAGAGATATTATTAATTGGAAGAAATCTTCTGCCGAATTTTGTGATTATAAATGTATTTTTACTGGTGGAAGATTCAAAAATATTCATCATATTATATCATTCAATTCATTAGTTGAACAATCTTTACATGAATTGAAATTAGATAGACGAGAAAACATTTCTCAATACTCTTCTGATGAATACAATGATTTAAAAAATAAGGTTATTGAAGTTCATATGCAAACATTTTATGGTGCGTGTATGTGTGAAGAATTACATACTTTATTTCATAAAGAATTTACATATTATGATTCTACTTTAGACGATTTTATAAAATTTTCCGAAAGAATTATTGACGGATATTATGATGATTTTTTTGAAAATAACAATTTGTCAAAGTCTATTAATTATGAATATATTGAATATTTAAAAGTAAATAATCAAAAATAAAGGAGGTGGCGTTATGCCTACTAAAAAAACTGGCACAACGCCAGCAAATCAACAAAAAGGAAAGAAGATCTGCACTTGCTGCCATCATGAGAAACGATTAGTCGATGGATTTTATATAAGCAAATCACCATTATTTTCAATTGACGGACGATTACCAGTTTGTAAGGACTGTATTGCTGATATGTGTGTTGATTCAGATACAGGAGAAATTAATGAGGTTGAATTAAATAAATGTCTTAGAAAATTCGATAAACCTTATTATAAAAATGATTTGATGAGCGCATATGAGCAATTTGAAAGAGAACATGCTTTTATTGATAAGGAAAATATCAAAAAGTATGGTAGAGATATTATAAAGTTATATTTTAAGAATATTAGTATGCGACAATGTATTAATAAAAGTTACGAAGATTCAGAGAAAGACGGATTTATTCATCAAAATACAAATACAGTTAAAAGCAAAATTAAAAAAATTGATACCATTTTCGCAGACGTGAATAATCCATCCCCCGTAATCGAAGCTAATGAAAACAATGAATGTGAAAACCCAATATCCGCATTTCAAAAAAAAGAAGAACCTATTATATTAGCAAATGATGATAATTTTAAGGTCACACCTGAAATTATTGATCTATTTGGCGAAGGTTATACGACTTCAATGTATAAAAAAATGCAAGAAAAATACGATAAGTTAAAAATCAATTATACATTGCAAACCAACATTCACCAAGAAGCTCTTGCTACATATGTAAGATTTAAAGTTCAAGAAGAACTTGCTACTGCAAGAGGTGACGTAACTGAGGCGAAAAAATGGTACGATGCAGCCCAATCTTCTGCTCAAGATGCAAAGCTTACTCCAAAACAGCTTACGAAAGCAGATTTAGATAGTGGGGTTACAAGTATGTCAGAATTAACAAAGGCTCTTGAACAGGCAGTTGATGTTATTAAAATTCTTCCTCGGTTTAAATATAGACCAAATGATGCTGTTGATTTTAATATATGGTGCTATGTTAATTATGAACGTAGACTTAATGGACAACCAGAAGTCGCTTATGAAGATGTATATAAATTTTATGATGAGAAGAAGAAACAATATATTGAACAAAATGGCGATCCTTATGGTATTTTCTCAAACGATACAACTGAAAAAAATAGAGATACAGTAAAAACATTTATAAAATTACCAGATGATTATGATGATTTAGGTGGTGAAGATAATGAAAACGCATGATGAAATTAACTTCGCTACGCAATGTGAACAAGATAGAATTGTTCAATTAGAAGACGAAAGTACATTTGGTAAACATTTATGGAATTATTATGAATTTATTAGTTGGGCGAAATGGTATCCAGATTTATATGTAGAGCTTTTTAAAGGGAAAGATAGTAATAGGCAATTGCATTTTGACCAAAGAACATTTATGAGAGCTGATATGCGTTTTATGAGTATGTATGGTACATTCAGTCGTGGATATGCGAAAACATATACAGAAATGCTTGATGATATGATCGCAGGAACTTTGTTTCCCAATATTACGATGTCTGTGACGGCTCAAACACGTGAAAACAGTGCCGCTTTAATGGAAGACAAATACAATGAAATTTTAACTGATTTCCCTCTTTTTGAAAATGAAATTGAGAAAGTACGATTTTCAAAAAATGACGCACTTATACAATTTAAAGGTGGAGCAAAAATTACAAATCTTGCAAATGCACAAACGTCAAAAGGTAGAAGAAGGAATCGTATTAAGATAGAAGAATCTGCTCTTTTAAATAATGCTCTTTTTGAAGATGCGTTAGCTCCTATTGTCGAAGTTGGTAGAACGACTTGTGGAAGTCTTGCGATTATTGATCCAGAAGAATTGAACCAACAAATTCATTTCTTTACTACAAGTGGTTATAGAGGTACAGATGAGTATAATCGAAGTGTAAATATGGTAAAAGGAATGGTTTCGTGTAATGGCGAAATTGTACTAGGTTCTGACTGGATGCTTCCTTGCTATTATGGTCGTGGCTCTACAAAAGCACAGATTTTAAAGAAAAAGAAAACTTCTAATCCTATTTTCTTTGCTCAAAACTATGAACAAAAATGGGTAGGATGTGCGGATAATGCTCTTGTTGACGTAAACAAATTAATGGCTTCACGTATTCTTACAGAACCAATATTAGAAATGCAACGAGAAACTGATGAATTTTATATCGCAGTTGATGTTGCTCGTAGTGAAAATACAAGTAATAACCAGTCTGCCATTGTTGTATTAAAAGTATTGAGAAGTCCTGTAAATAAACGTGTTGTAGATATTCAAGCGGTAAATGTATTAGGTGTATCAAATAAAATGAATTTCAAAAATCAAGCTTGTCTAATAAAAAAATTAAAACGTCAATATAAAGCAAAAATGGTAATTGTTGATGGGAACGGATTGGGATCTGGGCTCGTTGATCAACTTTTATTAACATCTTACGATCCTGTTACAGGAGAAAACTTAGGATGCTTTGATACAATTAATACAGATAATAAACCAGAAGTTGATAATGCAGAAAAATGTTTATTTGATATGAAAGCACAAGGTCAACAGACAAAGGTTGTTTCGTATTTTATCAATGCGGTAGATAGTAATATTTTACATATGCTTACCAGAAAGCAAGAACAAGATTTTACAGATAAAGAAAGAGAATTTTTTGATAAGAATGTAGCTCCGTTCATGAATACGGAGCTTTTATTTATGGAAATAACAAACTTACGATTGAAAGTTTTATCTGGAAATAATCTTACAGTAGAAAAAGTAGTTAGAAAAATTGATAAGGATAAATTTTCAGCTTTATCTTATGGGATATTTTATATTATGGAATTTTGCAATAAGGATAAAGAACCTGAAACAGACTACTCTTCTGCCACCATCTGTGCATCATCAATATCATTCTAAAGAAAGGAGGTTTCCATGTCAAAATCAGAAGAACTAGAATATATTGACAATCCTGACAAGGATTATAAATTAACAATTGCTTCAAGCATACAAGATAATGATGGAGATGAAACCGTCCTTGTTACAGCAGAAGCGATTAAAAAACAATCTGAAAATTGGATGTATGAAGCAATGCAAAGTTTTGATAAAGGCGGTCAACAATACTCCGTCAGATTCAATGAAGCATCCTCATCTTCCACATCTGAAACTACATTAGATGATATTAAAGAATTAGCATTAAACGCTCAAAGTGATATATCTAAAATTCAGAAAATCAATCAATTAGTACGACAAGCCGAAAATGAGGATGACATTATTGGCAAGGTACATGAATCTATAGAATCTAATCTTAATGCAAATGTCAGATATTCATTTGACAATCTCCCTAAAGAATATGATCAGGATATAAAAGATAAAGCCGATGGTATTATCAAACGATTTCATAAAGAAGTAAATATAAATGATGTTATGACCACTTCTATCACTTCTACTTACGATGAAGGTAATTGTATTCAGTATCTTCGCTCAAAGAAAGCCAAAGGAATTTATCATCATGTAATTGACAAATATCCATTAGGTGTAGCAATTATCTCTGATTATTCTTTAAATGGAATCCCATATGTATTAATTGATACAACAGAATTATCAAACAGACTTCAAAAGTCTACGTTAAAAAATAAAAAGAACAAACCATTATTCTTTAAAAATACATCCGAAGAAATTAAAAATAACTATCCAAAAGAAGTTATTGATGCTTATAGTGCAAGAGAAAAATATGCACGACTTGATATTAGACGCACAGGTGTTAATCGTTTTGGAAATCTTGGTAGAGCGTATGGACTCTCACCAATATTTAAGGCATTGAAACCAAAACTTATGCTTGATACTTGTGATAAAGCAGATGCAGTTAATGCAAAAGCTAAAGCAAAAAAGATTATCACTCAGATTATGCGTAAAGAAACTATGGGTGACACTTACGATAAAAAAGGTCTTGAGGATATGGCTTATGCTCATACCTGTTTAATGGCAGCATGGGCTAATCCTACAGTAGTTTATACTCCACCGCCATGTGTGGAAAAAGTCATGTATGTAGAACCATCTGTAGAATTTACAAATGAAAGCACTGTAAAACAATATCGTTCTCGTGTTACTTCTGCATTAGGAATTTCATTTCTAAATACGGATGGTCAACAAACAGTAAGTACTGCAAACATTTCTATTAAACAGCTTATGCGTACTATCAATAAAATTGCTGAACGTCAAGAAGTAATTTTACAACGATGGTATGAAATTGTTTTAACAGAAGAAAAGATACCTATTGAGTACTGCCCTACTCCACATATTCTCGATGCAGAATTATTAGAGTTTGAAATGAAAAAGGATCTTGCAGAGTTCTTGTATTCTAAATTAAATTGTTCATTCCGCACAGCATATGAAACATTGGATATGAATTTCAATGATGAAATGGAACGCAGAAAAGCAGAACAAGATAATGGCGTTGATGAAATATTTATTCCACATCCAACATCTTATAACTCTTCTGGAAATCAAGATGAACAAGAAGATGTACAACAGGAAGAAAAAGATTCTAAAGGTGGAAGACCTAAAGGAAGTACATCAAATGGAAATTCTGTAAACGAATCGAAACAAGAATATGATAGTAACTATCAAGAGTCTAAAACAACTTAAACGAGGTGATTGAAATGGATAATGAACATATTATTCTAAACAGTCGCCCCATATCTATAGCGTCTTATACCAATTATAAGGAAGCTGTCTTTTTAATCAGTGTGTTAGATGAACCTGATTCATATGGAAGAATTATTCCAGAAGAAGCAGGTGAAAAATATTTTGACACAATCATTGGATATCCAATTGTAGCCAAACTTAAAAAGAATATTTTCGGACAACCTGTAGATTTTGGTGGTCATGAATTGATCATTCAAAAAACTAAAGATGGGAAAAAGAAAAGTCATTTTGACACTGTTCCGATTGGTAGTGTGACAGACGCATGGATTGAGGAACGTGAAGTAGATGGTTATGATGGTACGCCAAAATGTATTTTAATCAAAACTAAACTATGGACTTCACGATTCCCAGAATACTTTAAAGTATTCGATAAATTATGGGACGATGGAGAAATTAGCAGCTCATGGGAATTAACTGCAACGGATGTAGTTATTGAGGGTGCTAACAAGATTTATAAAGTTTTTGAATTTATTGGCAATTGTGTACTTGGTAAAAATCATATTCCTGCTGTTCCAGGAAGCGGTGTAATTGAATATGCCGAATTAGATGATGAACTTGCCGATGCACTTATGACTGATATTTCAAATACTGATATAGCAAATTATGAAGATATTGAAGAAAAGGAGGACATGAATTTGGCTGAAAAGACAAAGAAAGATGTCTCTGTTGAAGATACAGAAAAAGAAAAGGAAACACCTGATTCTGTAGACGAAACAGAAAAAGACAAAAAGAAAAAAGATGAAGAAACTGCTGAAAAGAAAAAGAAAACTTCTTGTGCAGAAGATACATCTGGAACAAAGGAAACTGCTGAATCTGCTGTTGAACCAGAGGGTAATCCAGAAGAACCAGAAACAGCTTCTTTAACAGATCGTGATTTGTTTAGAAAGATTAACAAAGCTTGTGAAGATGCGATTAAATTTTGGGGTTATATCTCTTATTGGTTTCCAGAGGAACATACTGTTTGGTTTAAATCTGATGATGCTCCAACACAGTTAGACTATAAGTTATTTACATATACAGTTGAAAATGATGAAGTAACTGTTTCTGAACCGCAAGATGTAAAACTTACTGTTTCTGTATCAGATGTTAATACTGTTCTTGCTGAAAAAGATGAGAAAATCGAAACATTAACCGCAGAGCTTGAAATCAAAGATAAAGCTGTTATCTCCGCAGGTGAAAAAATCGGAAAACTCAATGTGCAGATTTCTGAATTACAACCATATAAAGAACAGGTTGAAAAAGCAGAACAAGAAAAGATTGAAGCTGAAATTGCAGAAGAAAAAGAATCCCTAAAGAAAAATCTGCTTAAAGGTGGATTATTCACTGAGGAAGAAATCGCAAAAGCTGAAATCGCAGAATTAATTGAAGCAAGAGATAAAACTGCCATCAATAGTTTAATCGCAGAAAAATATATTGCTTCTTTTGATAAAGAAGAGACTGATGTAGCAGAGGATGTTGAAACAGAAGAATCAAATCCTGTGACAGCAACAGCAAGTTTAGAAACTGATGATGTAAATGAAAGCGCAAGTTCTTTCATGACTAAATTTTTATCAAGACGATAATAGGAGGAAAATGTAATGATTCGTGATATTAGACGTAATGGCGCACAGCCAAAAGATACAATGCACAAAGCTGGTGTAGCACTTGTTACAGGTATGGGTGTTGTAATCAAAGATGCTACTACTGTTGAGCTTCCAAAAGCTGAAACTGTAGCAAATATTTATGTAGCAACAAAAGAGCGTATTCCAACTGGCATTAATACAGCAAGAGTGGATATGTCAGACTACGATGAAGATTTTGTAAAGATTGCCAAAGGTGAGTTCCTTGGACTTGAGAGATATACAGATGGTGAAAAGTTTGCAACAGATCAGTACAAAGAAGCAGATTTTTCTGGTGAAATTGCTGATGGCACACCTGTATCTGTAGGTGCAGATGGAAAATGGCAGAAACTTACAACTGGATCTTCCAAATATGTATATGAGAAACCATTTAAAGATAATGGTCATGATCTCATTATGATTCGTGTAGAAGCTGATGCAGTTGCACAGGCGTAATTAAGATAAGGAGGAATTAACATAATGGCTATCAATACTGAAATCAAGGATATTATGAACAAAAAAGGCGTACTGTTTGAAGTAGCCGAAAAAGTTGAGTATAAAAGAGAACTCAATTCCGAAGAAAAAGAAATTGCAGGAATTACAGATTCTTGGGCAAGGGAGATTGGCGAGACTGGAAAAGATCCAGAATGTACAATTGCTGAGTTCATTAATAGAACTGTAAGTGAAGAAGTCTACAATGCACCAGATGAACTTCTGGATCAAATTTTTGAAAGAGGTTCCATTGGTGAATTCGATGATTACGAAGGTCACAAAGATCCAAAGAATACATTAGTCGCACATGAAGCAGCTAAAGGCGGTACAGTAGATCGTTCTTACATTGATATTTCTGTACTGAAACCGATTTGGAAGAATCGTCAAATTGAAACCGATTTAAGTTATGCGGATCTCAGGCGCAATGGCTTTAAATCAATTGCCACTCTTACTACTTTCATGAAAGAAGCTTGCCAGAACGCACTCTTCTTTGATGCACTTGCATTAGCTGACGAAGCTGTAACAGGTGGTGAGCAACTTATCGCTGTTTCTGGTACAACACCTACACTTGAAGCTATGGATAAACTTTCTCTATACCTTAATGATAGAGCAAGCGATAGCGTAATTATTACACTGAACAAATATGCTCAAGCTATTAGACGTATGCCAAACTTCGTACAGTACATGAGCAATACTATGAAAGATGATTTTAATAGATATGGTCTTGTTAAATCATACGATGGAATTGGAATTGCAGGTATCTCTGGCGCAAAGAAAACTGGCACAGGCTCTCTTCTACTTCCTGACAAACGTATTTATGGAATCGCTGGAAAAATTGGAAATCTCGATATGAAGGGTGAAACTCATACATATCAGGATATGAACAATCAGAGTGAGAAGATTCATATTATGCTGAAAGATTTCGCATATGGGTTCATGCTTACAAATATTGAAAACTTCGCAAAGGTTACTTTACAGTAAGTAGTCTTTTTTTATTACAAAAATTTTTTAAGGAGGGTGTGCAAACGCCCTCCTAATATTAGGAGGAATCGTTATTAATATTCAAGAAACAAAACATATTTCTGTTTTAAATTATAATGACAATTGCGTTTGTATTAATGTTGCCCCAGGCAAAAGCACCCTATTTGAAGCTGCTGTAGATGGTCAACCAAATATTATTCCACTGACACTTGATGAAATTCGTTATGCAAATAATGGAAGTGCGTTTAGAACAGGAACACTAGAGTTCCCAGCGGATATTGAGGATGAATTATACAATGAGCTTCGTATTGATAAATCAAAAGTATTAAAAGCTAATGAGATTAGAGAGATTTTATTAAATCCAACCAAAGAAGGATTAATTAGAATCATTTCTATTCCTACACTTTCTGATTTTGATAGAGTGCGTAGTCAGTTCCAGAAACTTAAAACAGAGGGATATAAACTCACACTGGATATGGCAAATGTTATTGAAACACGCACAAGAGAATTGTTTAATAATCATATTAAATCAAATATTTCTGTAGACGATGCGGATGTAGTAGCTCCAAGCAATAAAAAAGTTGAAGAACTTGAACAGCAATTAGCTGAAATGAAAGCACTTCTACTACAGATGAATGCATCTAAACAGGAAGATAAAAAGGAAGTAGTTGATACTGCTTCTGCTAAAACTGAGGAAGTAAAGACAGTAGCGAAATCTACTAGAAAGTCCCCAGGTAGACCTAGAAAAAATTAATATGGGAGGTGAACTCAATTGCCTCAAGAAATTACAAAATTTGAAAAAATTCTCAACAAATTCTATGATCGTATAGAAAAGGATGAGGACTTTTTTAGTTATTATAATATAGATGTTAGTGAAGCAATACAAATTGCTCAAACTCGTGCTACTAATTATCTATGTGAGGCACTTGATGAATTATCATGCCTCTCGAATTTGGATGTAGATTTTTCAGATTATGATGAAGATGTACAACAAATTGGTTTTAAATTATTGCCTAAAGAAATCAAACTGGTTGTTGAAATTATGTTTCTTATTTATATGAAAAGGGATGAATCTCTCCTTCATGCAATGGAAATTAATTTTACACCATCTGATTTGAGTGTATTTTCACCAGGAAATGAAAGAACAAGTTACCGTAATTTTATTGCTAAATTGGAACATGATGTATCTATCAAGATTGACGATTATAAAAATCGAGATAGAAAAACTAACGCATTAAAGCAGTTTATTAATTATGCTCAGTATGAGGAGGATTAACCTATGGATATTGAGTATTATATGAAATTACAAAATGCTTATGGTACAAAAAATAAACGTGAGAAAAATTTGGCAAAAATAAACAAACACGCCGATAGACATTTTGAAGACACATTTGATACTCAAGATGTTCTAGTAAATAATGAACCTATGCAGTTAATGATTGTCAGAGACACAGATAATAATACATATAAGAAAAAAATAAAATCAAGACATAATGATATTATCAGACTTGGTGACTATATTGAATGGAACAATCAAATTTGGATAATTACATTGCTTGATACTGATGATAAAGTATGGAATCGTGGATATATGTATTTATGTCAGTTGATGATTAGATGGCAAAATGCAGATGGTAAGATTGTTGAGCGTTGGGGATATTCAGAAGACTATACTAAATATAGTATGGGCGAAAAAGGTAACTCTACTATTACTGTTGGTGATTATCAATATGGTCTGACTATACCTGTTGACGATGAAACAAAACAACTTAATCGAAACAATAGATTTGTCATAGATTATGAAGGCGTGTATCCACCAGATACATATAGAATGACTGGTAAGAAAGGTTTCTTATCTGATGTTAGATATGTTGATAAAGGTGGTGTCATGACTGTTACATTATCTTATGAGCAATTTAATGAAGTTACAGATAAGTTGATTGAGTTAGAAAATGGAACAAAGGCGTGGATCTGCGACTACAAATCCCCCACTACTCCTACTCTCCCACCATCAGAACCAGACAATCCAACCACATCTGTTACAATTACAGGTGGTGATACTCTCCGTTATGGTAGAGCAAAAACATGGACGGTCACTTTCTCTGATTCTGAAAATCAGCCAAACTTCACATGGAATGTCAAATCAGACTTCAAAATCACTCAAGATATCACAGGTAATAAAATACAGTTAAAATGTACAGATGATAAGGCAATCGACTGTACGTTTACATTACAAGTTCTCGACAATGAAAGTAACATTTTATCTGAAACAACTATTACTATTATAATGTAATCGGAGGTATATTATGGCACAGTCAGTTGCTAGAGACTTGGCTTTTGTCAAGTCAAAAGTAATTTCTCGCCTATTAGAATCTGATGAGTTTGCAAAAGTAATGTTGCGAAAGGAAGATTTTACTGATGACGAGAAGAATGACATGGAGTATAAACAAGTATTTGATTATCCTTATGTTGATGGTACACAGGAAGAAGTTATGCCTTTTGTCTGTGTGGAAACAGTTTGTAGAGGTACGAATCGTACCGTAAAATCTATAGATTTATATATCTGGATTTTCGTGCATCGTAACTGTATGAAAATGGATAAAACATGTACCAGTTATGGTGGTAATCGTGCAGACGTTCTTACAGATATTATAGAAAGACTTCTACGTGATTCTGATGATTTAGGAATTGGAAAACCAAGTCTTGATGACATTGGCTATACTGTTCCACAGTCCAGTTATTATGGACGACAACTCAAATATAACATTCCTGATTTTAAAATCAAGGAGGTGTGACATTTGAGAGGATTTTCAGATTATGATTATCTCTGTGATGAACCTTATTTTTATGAAGGTATAGGTCATGTTAAATGTCCTACTCTTAGGGACATAAGACGTATAACCTATGGACAATTCAATATTTTTCTCTCTTACATTTCTATTACTCGGAAACAATTTCTTGAAACATTTGGTCTTACTGAAAAATTCAATTCCCTCAGTGATGAAGAAAAAGAAAAAAATACTGTTTATAATCTACTAACATTTGGAATGAATCGTGCAGATTTTCTTGCCTACATGATTAGTTTCTTTGTTATAGATGATTTTCAGTATAATCCAGAACAGAATGCTTTTCTCATTGGCACTTATGAGAAGGACGATGATGGAAAGGAAATCTTTAACGAAATAGGGAAAATTGATAACAGCAATTTTGATGAATTTCGTGCGTTTCTGCAAGTTATATTAGGAATTAAATCTGAGAAAGAAGTTGAAAAACCGAAATATAAAAATAAGTTAGCTCAACGGATTGCTGAGAAATTAGCAAAACATAAGAGCGAACAAAAAGAAAAACAAACATCTGTGGATGATGATTATACATTGCCAAATATGATTGTAAAATATTGTACTCATAATAAGGTGGGAATCAATATATTGAATGTTTGGGATATGACATATTATCAATTCATGAAGATGTTTTTAGAATATAGGATGGGAAGACAAGCAGATATAAATGATATGATGGCTGCTAATTCATTCTCATTTAAGAACTCTAAGGATTACAATCCTATGGAGTATATGAACAAAATTAAATAACGAAAACTAATACTATTAAACAAAGTCACTGAGATTTCAATGGCTTATTTTATTTTAAGGAGGATAAACAAATGGCTAATATTAATAGCGATTTAAATATGGCGAATCGTCAGTGCTGCGATCTTGACATTAGAGATTATAAAACTAAAGCACCTTGGATGTTTGCAGATTTCTGTAATACTACCACAACTAATATTTCTGCTGATGCTGTTTATGCAAATAAAAAAGGTGCTAAATGTATCAAATTTGATAATCCATTAGAAGGTACTCTTACTCTTGAGTTCCAGGTAGCACCATTTAGAATTTATGCAATGCTTTCCGATGGAGAAGTTGAAACATCTGCTGTAATCGCACGTAGAGAAAGTGTAACAGGTGAAGCTGGTGGTATTCTTAATCTTACAAAGGCTCCTGTGGCAGGAAGTGTATTTGCGATTGATCCAGTTACAGGTAAAACAATTGAAGGTACAGTTGCGGACAAGAAATTTACAGCAAAAACAACTTCTGATATTGTAGCAGATACTACATATGAAGTGGCTTATCTTGAGTCTAAGACTTCTGGTGTTAAGAAAGTAACATTCAATAATAAGAAACTTCCTAAAGATTTCTTTATTCAAATGTCTACTCTTAATAAAGATGAGAATGGCGATCAAGTTCCAATGAGATTAACAGCTTATAAAGCTTCTCCACAGAGAAATTTCGAGATGTCTTTCGCATCTGATGGTGATGCAATGAGTATCTCACTCGTGGTTGACTTATTAGAAGATCATGATGGAAATGTTCTTGATATGATTGAGATTACATCTGAGGAATAAATTTATTTTTATAGTAGGATGATACAATATCATCCTACTATATTTATTAAAAGGAGTTAAATATTGAGTAATCAAAAAATAATGCCTAAATTCAAATTAGAAGTTGGAACATTTTTAGTTTCTGATAAAAGACAACTTCAAATTATTGATCGTGAATATAGACCTAAGATAAAATATAAAAACGATAAACCATTTACATCAAACGAAAAATGGTACAAATATAAATGTTATAAGTGTGGAAATACTGATTGGGCTATAGAGCAAGCATTATGTGGAAAACAAAAGATTGGATGTAACGTATGTTGCAACTCTCCATCAAAAGTTGTTAGTGGTATAAATGATTTAACTATTACCGCAAGATGGATGATTAAATATTTTGAAAATCCAAAAGATGCAGAAAAATATACCAGAGGTTCAAGTAAAATTGTTGATATGGTTTGCCCCGATTGTGGTAGACATCACAAGAATAAAATATCTACAGTATATGCGAATCATAATTTATCATGTCCTTGTCAAGATGGTTGGAGCTATCCAAATAAATTTATGTATTCAGTTTTGGAACAGGCAGGTGTCAATTTTGAAACTGAGAAAACTTTTGATTGGTCTAAAGGAAGAATATACGATGATTATATAGAATACAACGGTTTAAAAATTATTACTGAGCAACATGGAATACAACATTATATAGATCATCCACTTAATAAAAAATCACGCAATCTTAAAGAAGAACAAGAAAATGATAAAATGAAATATAATTTAGCTATACAAAATGGTATAGATTATTATTTTGTAATTGACTGTAGAGAATCTACAAAAGAACATATCAAAAATTCTATCATCAATTCTGAATTATTTCAAATCTTAAATATAGATCCAGAAAATATTAATTTTGATAAATGTGATAAATTTGCTTCATCGAATATGGCTAAAGAAGTATGTGATTATCGAAATGAACATCCTGATATGACGATGAAAGAAATTGCCCCATTATTTCATGTATGCCACGATACTATAAGAAACTGGGTTAAAAAAGGTGCAAAACTTGGTTGGTGTACCTATGAGAAATTTGATGATTTAAAATTACGGTATCAGCGTGAAGATATACCAGTAAATAATTGCCCTATCCACTGTATCACTACAGATACATACCATCGTAGCGCAACAAAATTCGCAGAGTATTATCAATCTCTTACAGGTAAGAAACTCTGCGCAAGAAATATTCGTTCAGTATGTACAGGTAAACGTAATCATGTCAATAATATGAAATTCGAATATATTACTCAAGAACAATTCAATCAATTAAAAGAAAAATATCCAGATAAAGTATACGGAGAACTATTTGTATCTCACGCATCATAAAGGAGAACATAGCCACAATGACAAAAGAATGTAAAGTATTACTACGCAATCAGTATGTTATGGTTGTTGATTTTAATGGAAAAGAAATTCAAATGCCATCTGACCACACAGATAAAGATACTGTATTCGTAAAGTATGAAAATGATAGATATTCTATCGCTTGTAAATTAGAAGAAGAAAAGAAACCTGCAAAGGTTAAACCTGTTTCAAGAGCAAAGAAGCAAAAGAAAGTAACGGAGGTTGAGTTAGCTGATGATGTTGCAACAGATGAACAAAAGGATAAATCTGAATAAATTAATCGTAGTTAGTATAAGTAATTAGTAGGGATACTAGCTATGAATTAATGGCTTGTATCCCTATTTTTTACGATTTTCAGGAGAAAACGTGATATGAAAAAACAATTATTTGATAGCTTCGAGGAAGTAGTTGAAGCTTTTGGAGAAGATAATCTTGTGGTTATCACTTTTATGCCACAGATTATTTTTTATCTTAGTAATTTCAACATTCAACCTGTATGGACAACTCCATCAGAAATTAATGATAATAAATTAGCTTTTTATTTTATCAAAGCAGAAACTAAGAAACCGTATGAAGCATGGCAAAAACGCAGATTAGAGAAAGAACGTAAATAATGGCACGAAGTGTAGGTAAACAATTTGAAGATAATTTTAAGAAAAGTGTACCAGACTATGTACTCTCCCACCGTCCACCTGATTCAGCGCAAGCTTTTGATGTGGGATCAACAAATAAGTTAAGATTCAGTCGTCACAGTCCATGTGATTTGATGGTATTCGATGGAACACGAAATCTTTTTCTTACACTTGAATTAAAAACATTTCAAGGTTCATGTAGTTTTGAACGTGATAAAAATGAAAAAGGAATTGTGCATTATTATCAGATTAAGAGTTTAAAAGATTTTGCACGATATAATCGTGTCATAAGCGGATTAGTATTAGACTTTCGATCAAGTGATAATACATATTTTTTAAATATTAATCAATGGGATGACTTTATCTCACATATAGAAAAGAAAAGTTTTAACGAAAAGGATTTGCTTGAATATGCAAGTCCTATTTTAATTCATAAAGAGAAATTAAAAGTAAATTATAGATATGACTTAGAGTCATTTCTGAATGATGTAAATTATTAAAATTGTAGTTAGGAGAAGAAATTATATGAAGAAAACTCTACTCAAAGTAAAAAATACAATTAGTATTGACGATAAAATTAATGCAATTACTTATATTCTTAATTATTTTTGGGATTATGAAACAGGTGAATATACACCGTGGATGGAAGAGCCAGCAAGAATTATTGCAGTTGCGAAATATTTTATCGAAGGATATGAACTTGAAGAAGGAGAAGGTTTGTATAAACTATATCTTTCCGATGATGATTTAAAGAATCTTGTTGATACATTTATTAATCCTGATCGTGAGTCAAGATGTGAATCTGTAAAAGAATACATTAAGGTCATGGATTTTGTAGACAAGATGGTTCATGACAAACTTGAATGGACTAAGCAGAATATCATTCATGCAAATCCAGATATGGATAGAATTGTTGAAGGTGTTAATGTATTTATTGACGCATTTAAGAATTTTGCTAATCTTGACCTTACTGCTCTTACACCAGAAATGGTTAAGGACGGAGTATCTTTTATGGAAAAACTGAAAGAATCTGGTTTTGAAATTAATGCAGAGAATCTTACTAAGATTGTAAAAGATGCTGCGGCATTTAATATCGACAAAGCATCTCAGGATATTATTGATGCTAAGAATGAGCAGATCAAGAAATTGCAAGAAGAAAATCGAGAACTCAAGAAAGTTAAAGGAAATTTCAGTGCTAGAAATGTAATGAATGATGGATCTAGTAATAAGAACAATAATAAGACTGGAACTAAAGTGACAAAAATGGACAAGAAGAAATAATCTGACATTTGATACTGGTAAAATATTTCACCACACCAGTTCTCAACTATTAACGTGAAACGTGATCGTAAATATTTAAGCCCACGTTTACCATATTTACCACTAAGCTAATTAGTGATATTACAATACCGTAATTCATGTATGTATACCTCCTTACCAAAATAATATATCTATGATAAAAGGTCATAGAAACTTTCAGCGTAGAGGATATGGGTTCACGCCTGCCCGTAGGCGACCGCATAGTTGAGAAACTGGTTCCCTGAGAATGGAAGTACATTCTCATGATATCTTTTAAATATCTCCACCCAAGGAATATTTTACCAGATTATATTATGTAGTTCAATACAGAACATTTGTTTAACGGAGGGTACTACTCTCCTATCTTATACGGAGGAAATTGTTATGGGAATAATTATGGATGCAATTGATGCACAAATTATTAGACCAAGAGTTGAAGCTGCTGAACAAGAAGGTTTTCAAATGACTCAAACAGATATTCAGAATTTTTATTCAAGTGGATCACCTGTAAAATATATCAGAACTGGAACATATGAAAGTTCACCTCGTTCATCTGGTGTATCTGGTGGTAATGGAAATTATCATTATGATATTCATTTGAATGTAGCAGAATATCCCTACGGACAACATAGTGGCTTGCAGATTATGACAGATATCCAAAACAACGGTAGTGGTGTTTTGGGTACTCCTGGTACATGGGATGATGCTGTACAGGATATTATAGAAGCCGTAAAAGCTAATTTTAGCTAAGAGGTATAGCTATCAAAAATCTATAAGAAAGAAATAAAATAATGTAACAATTAAACAACATGAATCCTAAATTTCATCGTGCGATACTTCGGAACTATTATGAAATCATAGTAGCTCCGATTTTTATATCGCATACATTTAGACAATTCAATAAGTAATAAATGTAGTTTACTCTCCTTTCTTTCGGAGAGTTTTATTTTTTGTAAGAAAGGAGAATAAATTACTATGGGAGCGCAATTTCAAGTTGACGTACAAGTAACTACTCATGCTGAACAAGTTGAAGCATTAGAGAAAAAGTTGGAATCCTTACAGAGTAAAGGCATAAATCTAAAAGTCAATAATATAGATACTTCTAAGATTAGTCGGCAGATGGAATCTGTTGGTCAAAAAGCTTCTCAGAGTTTTAATAAAGCGTTTAGTTCTGGTACACGTACATCAAAAGTCGATAGCAATAGTCCTATTAATTTTGCAAAAATGAAGCTTGAAGCGAAAAAAGAAATCAAAGGGATTTCAAAAACAATTCAAGCCGGGTTAGCTGGATCAGGAATATCAGAAAGAGAATCTGATAAGCTTGCGCAATCTTTTGTAAATTCTCAAAAGAAGGGTTTACAAGCTGTTGCAAAAGAACGTCAGAAACAAGAAATTCAACAACGAAAAGCGTATGAGCAACAACAACGTCAACAGCAAAAACTTTCTAATTCGTATTGGAAGGATTATTTTGCAAACCAGAATGCTAAAAGTCCTAACCAAAAAGCATTATCTGATTATTATAAGCAACAAGAAAAAGAAGCATCTGCATTTTATAAGCAACAACAGAAAGAAGCTGATACTAACTTAAAAAAACAGGTTGCAAACGTTGAAAAGTTAAATCAGAACAAAGCCAATATTGTTACCGCTAGAGCTAATGGAAAAACTTCTACACTTGACGCTTTACGAGAAGAACGTAAGACAATTAAAGCAGAGCAAAAGCAACTTCAAAAAGAAGCTGAAAGATATAATAATATTCCAGGCTATTCTCAGAATGAACGTGCAAAAGCAATTGCAGCTAAACAATTAGGTACAAAATCACTTGTTGATAAGGCATGGGCTTCTGTACAAGATAAAGACTCTGCGTCAATTGAAAAACGTTTTAATTCTGAATTAGCAAAAGCAAAAAAACAATTACAAACTTCTATTTCTAAGAATGATTATGCTGATAGTAAAGAAGCACGAGATTATTTGAAGTATATGGATAATTTGAAAGCTTCTGATTGGAAAAATCCATTAAATAAATTGGATGAAGTAAATAAAAAAGTTGCCACATACCAATCTAATCTACAATCATCTCATAAAACTAATCTTGATAATATAAATAAAGAAATTAAAGCCGAAGAAGAAAATACGAAACAAATTCAAAAAGGTGAGGAAGCCAAAGCACGGCTACAAAGACAAGAAAAGATTTCACAGCTTGGCTATGAAAATAGATTAAAGAATGCACATAATCAAGAAATTATGGATCGCATTCAGCAGACCAGACAGAAATATGAATCTCAACAATCTCAATTAGCAAAAATTCAGCAACGTGCTACATCTGGTGAGTTTGAGGCTAGAAATGCTAAAGCAGATAAATTTTTATCGAGATATGAGGGGCAAGACAGTGAAGTTTTAACTAAAGCAAGAAAATATGCATCTGAATTAAAATCACTTCAATCAGAATTACAATCTGGTGTATATGCATCTGGTGATAAAAAAGGATTAAAAATTATTCCAGATGACCAAGTAAAGTTAATGGATCAAATTAATGAAAAGGCGAAACAATTACAAAATTCGTTCACTGAAATTTCAAATCTTGAATCCAAAACACTTGGCGCAGGAGTAGCTACACGAAGTGCTAATAATGTTGCTTCCTATATGGAAAATAATACAAGAGCATTAAAAAAATATGGAAGTGCGTTATCAGAAATACAACAACAATATCGTAGTGCGACTACTGAAATGGAGAAATCCAATATTGATAAATCATTTGCCACTTTAAAATCAAGAATTTCAGCAGAAGGTTTAACTGGTAATTCAGCATGGAGTGAACTAAAAAGAGCAACTGCTCAGATTGCGCAGTTTACTGGTGTTTATGGTGCTTTACAAAATGTAATGTTCCAGTTACCGTATAAAGCAATTACGGCAGTAAAAGATTATGACGCTGCTATGACTAATATGCAGATGGCAACAGGTATTTCAAATACCCAAGCACAAGAACTGATGAATACTTATTCAGACATGGGTAAGCAATTAAAAGTTACTGGTGTCGATGTTGCTACTTCTGCTACAGAATGGATGAAACAAGGTAAAACAATTGAAGAATCAAACAAACTTGCACAAGATTCTATTGTTTTATCCAAGATTGGTGATTTGTCTTCTGATGATGCTACAAGAACCATTACCGCTGCTATGAAATCATATGATTTGAATGAGTCTCAAGTTATGGATTTTGTTGATCAGATTTCTGCAATTGACATGGCTTCTGCTACTGATGTTGGTGGTCTAGCGGATGCATTTAATGAAGTTGCTGCCAATGCCAACCAAGCAGGCATCAGTACAAAACAACTTTTATCTTATGCTGCTGTAATTGGTGAAACAACGCAGGAAGGTATGTCTTCTGTTGGCACTTCTCTCAATGCTATCTTTTCTCGTATGGGTAACATTAAACTTGCACGTTTAAAAGATTATCAAAATGGTGGAGAAGATTTATCCAATGTTGAAACTGTATTAAAAGGTGTTGGAATTTCACTTAGAGATACAGATGGAGAATTTAGAAATTTCGGAGATGTATTAGATGAAACTGCTGGTCGATGGTCTGAATTTGGCACAGTCCAGCAGAGGGCGGTTGCACAGGCTTTCTCAGGAACCAACCATATGAATGATTTTATGGTGCTGATGCAACAGTACTCTAAAGCGCAAGAATATATGCAGATTGCAGATGATGCTTCTGGTACATCAATGGAAAAATATAGTGCTTATACGGATTCCCTTGAGGGTAAGCTTGAAGGACTTAAAAGTACATTTGAATCATTGTCTAATACTGTATTAGATTCTGATGCATTAAAAGGTTTTGTAAGTGGTGGCACAGACGTTTTAGGATTAATTGATAAATTAACTAATTCTTTGGGTGTCATGGGTACTGTAGCAGTTGGAGCAGGGATTTTCCAAGGTAAAAACAACAGCGGTAAGAGTACATGGGATTCGCCCCATGCATTTTTCAAAATGACTTATGCCGCTTGAGAGTTTAGCAGTAATGTGTACGAGCTTATTTATAAGCAAGGACTCTCTGGTGACTTTCTAAAATGGAGTGAGCGGTAATGCGCTACTCTTCTGTATTGAATTTCAGAACGGGAAACTTTCATAGTTCAAAAGGCTATGTCACATGAGTTTGGTACTAAACTTATATTTAATAGGTATGAGTGGCAAATCCGAAAGGATGCGGTATAGTAACAATCCAAATTACGAAGTAATCCGCAGGTAGGGCTTCATTATAATGGATGCCGACCTCAACGAGCGTAACGAAAGCATGGTTATGAAATATAATCATGAAAATGCACTCTAGCGATAGGGAAGATGGATGCCCGATTAATTCAGGGATAGTTTCTATATACTACCCTTCCATTAGCAATGGGAAATTATTTATATATAATTTGTATCGACATATATAAATATTGCAAATATAGAATTGATGATACAACCAAAATTAATATTTGTATGTAATATACGTCATTCCAATTAAACAGAGTAACGCAAGAATCATACATATATAAATTAAAATTTTGCATATTTTCTCATTCATACTTATATCACTCTCCTATTAATACTATAGGAAATATTATATCATATGAATGATGAAATATTTTTAAAATTACATAATCAGTATGATTATTAGCATAATCGTAATTAACAAATAGATTAATTGAGGAAAATAAATGAGTAAAAGTTGTTTAACGTTTGATAATTTAATAAAAGAACTTCAAAAGGAAGCGAATGGTTTTTCAATAAATAAAACATATGAATTATATTCGCAAATGAAATATGCGTTTAAATTGATAAATTTCAAAGGAACTTCATTGGAATCATTAGTAAAGTATAAACTTACAGTCGAAAATGATCACATTGTAGGAACAGTTTATTTGGATGTATCACAGATGAGTAGCAGTGACCTTATATTGTTAAAATTTATATGGGATGATTTTAAAACGAATATTTGTAATAGAATAATAGAAAATCATACAGAAAAGGGTAATAATATGTTTAAACTTACTATTTCTTAATTTAAATAATTATATGTATTTTTATAATATGATACTTATTAAAAATATAAACATATGTTCTCGCTATCACATTTATATAATAAGGTATATAATAATATTAAAATAGTTATAGAGAGGATAAATGTATGAAAAAAGGAACTAATGATAAAGAAGAATATATACTTTTTCTTGACGAGACGTTGAAAACATCAAACAATCCTTATTTTTCATTAGCTGGAATAATAGTTAAGCGGAAATACTATGAAGATGTTTTTATTACACGAGTAAATACTATTAAAAAGAAATTTTTTAAAGATACGGATATTATTTTTCATTATAGCGATATGAATAATAAAAAGGGGAAATTTTCATTATTTGAAGACGGCATAATTAGGGATACTTTTTGGAAAGAATATTCTAAATTAATATGCGATCTAGATTTTACAACTATGGGCGTATATTTTGATCAATCTCAAATGACAAAGTTATATAAAACTGAATCAATCAAATGTTACGATATCGCTTTTATTGAAATTTTGCGTAACTATTTACATTTTTTAAAAAGTAAAAACGCAATAGGCTCTATATGTATCGAATCAAGAACTTTTGCAGAAAATGCTTCTCTTCAAAGAGATTATTATTCATTTATTGAAAAAGGTTCTTGCTATTTTACATCACATGATTATGCAAATCATTTTTCGTCATTAGGATTTATCATAAAACGTGACAACTGTGTGGGATTACAAGTTGCAGATATTTGTCCATCAGCCCTTCTTCGATCGGTAAATGAAAGTAAAGATAAATATTTATTGGGAAAAATATATAAATCTAAATTGTATATGCATGATACATCAGAATCCGATGTCCTTGGATTCAAGAAAATCCAATAACATATTGACATTTTGCTATAATATGATATAATATGGATTGAAATAAAAGAATAGCTTGTCTACGGCTTTTATTTCTGTGTGAATTTGAACTATCATTGATAAGATTCTATTCACTGGTGAATTTAATCCATTTACAATACGGATGTCTAGCTTGTCTATTCATCCGTATAATAATAACCCTTTATATTATTTTATGATATTATATCATTACCATTTATACCCACATTTCATTTTTTATATTTTAACACAATTTTTTCATATACAATTTGTGGAACATTTTCTTGTTGATAATTATCTATGAATTTTTTATCAAATTTCCATTTTACAACTGCGTTCTCCCACGATGGAATTTTACTTCCACGTTCAATAAGCATATTAAGGTGATCTTTAATTTCCAATTTTGTCATTAAACGAGATTCAATTACTGAGCAAAGAATAATACGTCTAGCTTCTGCTGATAATTTTCTTTGACTGCTTACTGTATATCCACACCTATAAAGAACAGATTGTTTTTGTAATGCTATAAAATTATCATCTTGGTTATTGGTGCTGTTAGTTGTTTGATCGACAACTTGACATAATATTATTCCACTAATCATGTCAAAATCAGATTTCAACATATAATATTTACCACATGTTTTACAATATGCCAATTGAACATCTAAACATTGAACATCACACGTATCATATAAAACAGGAATTTTAGCTATTACATCTTGCATCTCATGGCTTTCATGTTTACATTTTTGAGTAGTTTTTAACACGATAATGTCTTGTATAGATAAATTTTTATGGAAAGTTATCATTTGAGATTTTTTAACTACTTTAGACTCATGAACATTATCAATTGAAGATATAAATTCTCTTAAAGTTTGAGCATCTTGTAGTAATTGATTTTCTTTTTCTTTATCAAAAATTTTATCGCTTTTCATATATGAAAATAAATCTGACGAGATAACTTCATTTATTACTTTGAGAGAATCTTTTATTCTTTCAATAGCAAGATTTATGGCAGATATTTCATTGCAAACCTCTTTGTCATATCTTAAAATAATGTTTTGTATATATTTTGGTATCATATGTAAATCTCCCTCGTTTATAATAGTATCATTAAACAACGAATCATAATTAATAAAATACACAATGCAGAAGTGGTAATTAGAATATATCCAATTACTCTTCTACTCTTTTTTGAATCATGTGTAATAATAAATTTAGATGATAAAAATATTACTGTTATAAATTCTGCTATTGTAATCAAAATCAGGAATGCGCACGATAATAATATTTCACGTCCACCATCATAAAGTAATATACAACTCACTATTGGACAAATAATGGCTAATATTCCTATTATTATAATATATATAAAATCTAATGATCCTTCGGCTATCATTCCTAATCCAGTTGTAAGAAATAATAAAAGTAGACATCCCAAAAACATATTGTACTTATCTCCTTTTATATTACCATTTATAATTGCAGTTTAAACATTTAAAAGTTAAATCAATATTTATATTACGTACGTGGCTTCATATAAAATGTTACAAGATCTGATGGTTTTACTATTTCTTTATTATTACCCTTTATAAAATCTTTTGTAGTAGCTACAATTTCTCGATGCATTTGAATTAGTGTATCAGGATTGTAATTATCATAAATATCATCATTCAAAATATAGTCTGCGATATTATTAAATAATTTTCCGAATTTATACAATAAATGTGAGAAATCATATTCATAATTTATGCCATGTCTTTTCAATGATAATACAGCACCAAGAAAATAGTATAAATGTTTATAATTGTATTTTGTATTATTTTTTGTTACAATTCCAGGCATACAAGCATATTGATTCTTCACTTCGTTTAGGCGACTATTCATATATCGCCTTAAAGGTAATTTAAGTTCCCTAATGACGATATCGTCTAAATTATGTGGTGGTGTTTGTGTTCTTAATATTAAATTTGTTTCAATTTCTGATGCATGAATTTCAGAATAAATCTGCATAATATCATTAAATGATGCTAAATCAAGATGTTGAAATTTGGTAGAATCGTATATATGAGTAAATTCATGATACATTATTTGATTGACAAAGTATTTATTAAGCATGAACATACCTGGATATAATTCAAGCACATATTTATGATTATATAAATTAGAAATATCTAATTCTCCCCAAGAATTATTATCATGTACAAATTTTATATCATCAATTTTAGGTGTTGGATAACATTCTTTATTGTATTGTTCTAATAACTCATAAACTATTTCTTCTTTAGTCATATTTGCTCCTTTGTAGAAAGCAGGTGATTTGTATGTTGTTACTTCCAATAATTTGGTTTGATTTAAGAGAATATTATTTTAATCTTTTTGAAGTATTTGAGGTTATTGATTCTTATAGTAGATATGTTTAATTTCACCATTTGTAACCGCATTCATTTTTTATCACCGAATTTTAATTGAAGCCAAACACAGATTGCCGCAAAAATAATATACAATATACATTTTAAGATTTTACTATCACCTGATATTTTTAATATTCCAAAATGTATTACTACTATGGTTGTAAATGCTAATATCGCAGCAATAAGAGTTAAAAATGGTGCTAAACATCCAACGTATTCACCTCGTGTATATGCAGAGAAAGCTAAAAATGCGAATATGAGTAAACAGACTATAACTTGAACCATTATGATAAACTCCTACTCTTTTATTGGAATTTAAGAAAATGAAAAAGAACGATTGACGCCCCATTGTAATTTTAAAATACCATCTTTATAATTTGATGAAATGATAAAATATGCTTTTTTATTATTGTCAGAATCAGAAGAATCATAGCTTTTATCATTAAAATCAGTAGTAAAATTAAAGCATTCTCCGTTTTCCTTTTTATATTGTTCCTTTGATTCATCAGTCCCATTTGGAGGAAGTGATGTATATTTTTGTACATATTTATAATTTTTCAAATCATTTATAATGTGTTCATATTCATCATTACCACATTGTGTATTCCATTGAAAATAATAGGCGTTCCTATCTGGATTTAAAGACCATTCGTCTTGTTTGTCAAAATAAAGTAATGATAATGTTCCATCGTATTTATCACAAATATTATAGTTATTCCAGAAAAATCGTGTATAATCATTACCATCTTCTTTTTCTGCCTTACCTAAAGTATTTTCACATTCATATGGATTAAGATTATCTGAAAACATCCATTCTGCTATATTTATTTGATCATTTGACGATCCGCATCCTGATAATATCACTGTGCCAATTAAAATTCCTATTGTAAACTTTCTTTTCATATATGTAATATCTCCTTTAATGTAATATTTTATCATATTTGAGTAATAATTTCCACAGTATTTTGTTAAAAATTCCCAATAACAAAATATGTATTACATCGTAGATAATAAACGGAATAAAAGGTTATAGAACTCAAAAAAGTAATGTAAATGCATTAAAAGGCGTATTATCTTCCATGAATCAGATTTATGCTAGTGGTGGAAAAATACAAGAAGGTTTTTGGGATAATGTTCAGATGCCAGATAGCGTAAGAGCTGCATACGGATCAAACTTAAAGAAACTTACAAAACATATGAATGGTGTTGCGGATGCAGGTGGTGATGCAAAAGCAAGTTTAGAAGATTTGAACCGAATAATAATTCAAAACGGTGAAGCCGCTGTACAAGACACAACTCTTACTCAAAAACTTGTTGGTGGATTAAAGTCTGTTGGTAGTACTGCTTTAAGTATGGTTGGAAACATGGCTTTAAATTTTGTTGTTTCAAAAGGATTAGAATGGGTTATAGGTGGAATTAGTGACTGGGTTAATCGTGACCAAATTGCCATTGATAATGGAAAGAAATCACAACAAACAATTTCAGACACATTTAATGAATTTTCCAAAGGCAAAACAACCCTCAATACATTAGGTCAATCATTTGCTTCGACCAATCAGCAAATTACAAGTACAGGTGATGCTATTCAATCTGTTGCAACTAAATATACAGAGTTGTCAAAGGGTGTTGATAAAAAGACAAACGCTAATATTGGACTATCAGATGAAGATTATCAAACATATCTTGACATATCAAGCCAATTAGCAACGCTATATCCACAGCTTCAATCTGGAACAGACGCTCAAGGAAATGCTATGCTTAATCTTGGGACTAATGCTAAAAATGCAGCAAAAAGTATCCAAGATCTATACTCATCTTCTATGTTGTCTGCTAATGTTAAAATTGGAGATGAATTACAACAAGCATTTAAAGGCGTTTCGACACAGGTTGATAAATATCAGAAACAAGTCGATGAATATGATGAAAAGGCTAAAGAATACAGAAAAAAATCATCAAGTGCTTATGATTTTGTCTTAACTGATTCAAAATTAAATGATTTTATTGAAAATCAATCTATACATCTTGATTCAAGAGAACTTGGAGATAAATATGGCGATTATATGGATCGTATTTCTGATATCTTTGATAAAAACAAAATCTCTTATGATATAATTAGTAGCGATCCAAGCTTAACAGATAAGAATGGAAATCCATATAGCACATCAGATTTATATATATCAGATCCAGATGTCACAAAAGAACAACTTCAACAAGTTGGAAAAGAAATCGCATCTTTTTCTGATGATCTTTCAAATAAATTTTCTGCCAAAGCATCAGAAATGGAATCAAAATCTGCATCTACGACTGCATTAATTCAAGATCAATGGAAAGGGATGACAGATTCTCTTGGTCAATATTTACAGACAACGGATTCTTTTGATAAACTTGATTCTAATTTGAAAACTAATTTACTAAAAAATCTTAAAAATCTTGATATTGAATCTTTATCAAAAGAATATGATGGTGATGCCTTACAGTTTATGTATGATAAATTTATTATGCCACTATCTAACTTGTCAAAAGATCAACAGCAAGCAATATCTGATGTATTAAATATTGACGAAGCAAAATCTACGGCAAGTAAATATGCAAATCAAGTCAATAGTGCATTTGAGAAGATTTTTCCCAATGACAAAAAACTTCAAGACCAATGGAAAAAGAATTTTGGACTTCAAGATATTATTGATGACAATAATAATCAAATAGAAACATTATCAAATAAATTCAAAGATGCAAAGTCAAAAATTACAAAGCTTGATCTCGGAACATTAACAAATGGCGATAGGGATATTGCATATAATCTTGTAATAGATGATGGCGAAGCATTTAATACATTTGATGAATTACAGAAACGTATTGCAGAGACAAAGCAAACTCTTTCAGAAAAAGACCTTTCCCTTGATGCAATGAAACAAGTGGTTGCTGATACTACAGCAAATTTATCTACATTACAATCTGCAACAAGTGAAGCTTCATCTGCTACGGGATTAACTGCTGATACAATTACCTCTATGGGCGGTATGTTCTCTGACATTGATAATTTTGATAGTGCCACATTGTTTAAAAATACAGCAAATGGTGTAAAATTAAACACTAAAGCATTATCAAGTCTTTTAGCAGTTCAGCATGATATTAAAGCAAATGATTTTACACGTTCTATAGAAGAACAGACTAAAGCTATTGCAGAGCAAAACGATGTTGTTCAAGCTCAAACTAAGGGTACAGATGCATATAAGACAGAGCAAGACAAATTAAAGTCTATGTTTGCGGATTTGTCGGCATTGCAACAGGCACAGTCACAGTATCACGCTCTTTATAAACAACAACAAGAACTCTTCTCTGATTATGGTCAGTGGCAACAAGCACAATCTACCGCTAATGCAGGTGATAAATACAACAATATGGTTTCTGGTCTTCAAGCTGCAAAAGACGCTTGGGACAAAGGACTTGTTGGTACAGATGATTTTAAATCGTTTGCAAAACTTATATCTCCGTCTGGTGCAACAGATGATGTAAACTTTGCTGAAAACTATGCTAAAGCTGCACGTTATCTTACAGAGGATGAGTCTGGTGTGAAGGCATTCTTAAATGACTTATCTTCTAAAGGTCTTGCGGATTTCAATGAAGAATCTCAGCAATGGTCATATAACGTAAAAGATATGGCAGAAGCCGCTAAACAAATGGGGATGGGGAAAGACTTCATGTCCAATATGTTTGGTAGGCTTGAAGATTATGGATTCCATAATAATGTCATTTCTGATGCAGAAGATGGTGTTTTAAAATTATCAGATGCTTATTCCAATCTCGCAGAGTCAGAAGCCAGACTTGAAGATTTAAAGAAAAACGATCCTACTAATACTACCGCTATTGAGCAAGCAGAGAAGGAAGTTTCTGGATATAAGCAAGATATTGATGAACTTGGTACAAACCTGAAAGAAGTCGCTTCACATACAGCAGAAAATTATAATCGTGAACTTGAAACTGCTAAAAATCAGATGAAAACACTTGCAGATGAACGTGAACGTATTTTAAAAAGTAACGAATACGGTGATAATACTCAAGCGGTTGCTGATTATATGCAGTCACAGATTGACCAGCTAGGTCAGAATTATGGTCTTGATTCTTCTACCCTTCAACAACAAGCAGAGCAAGCTGCAAAAGCATATTCTGACGCATTACAAAATGCAACTATTGAAAATCCTGTTACACCTGATTTTGGTGAAGATACTGCTTCTGCTGATGCTTACGCAAGCGCAGTCGATAAAGTACAACAGGCAAATAAAGATAATAACCAAACATTATCAGATTCTATCAAAACTTTACAGCAATATAATTCAGAACAAATCAAGGGCATCGACTTATTGGATGGTGCTTATGACAGTGATGAATTAAAACCTGCGGAGCAAGCGTTAGATAACATCTGTCAATCTCTTGGTCTTACGAGTGAAGAAGCAGGATTGCTTGGACAAGTTCTTGAGTCTATGGGAATTATCAAACCAGAAGTAGATGATTCTGAGGTTAAACAAGCTAAGACAGATGCAGAAGAAACAAAACAAACCTATGATAATTTAGGTGACAGTACAGTTTCTATTAATGCAGATGTTTCTGGGGAAGATAGTGTTGCGTCTTTTGTTGACCAATGTTCTTCTATTCAGCAAGGTATGACTACTACTATTACTGCTACGGTCAGTGGGGAAAGTGAAGTAGAATCTCTCGAAAGTGGTCTTGAGCAAATTCCAGATAATACTCCTACTACTGTTGATGTTACGGTTAATAATCAGCAAGACTTAGATAATATTCAAAGTAAAGTTGATAGCCTTAATGCAGGTGGTAAGGATATTACACTTAATGCTCATATTAAACCAGACAGTGATAGTGAAGTAGAAGTTAAAGCAAAAGATACTACTGTAAAGGTTACACCTGATCCAAAGGAAGTTGAAGTTACTGCAAAACCTGTAAAGGTTGATGTACAACCTTCACAGAAAGAAGTTGGTGTAAGTGCAAAAGTAACAGATAAACCTACAAACGTAACTTCTCAGGGAACTATTAACTACAAGAAAGGTAGTGTTGAAAAAGCTGATGGCACTATTTCTCAAGGTATTATCAATTATAAGAAAGGTGATGTCGAAAAGGCAGATGGAACTGTCTCAACAGGTATCATTAACTATAATTTAGGTAATGTCGCTACTCCTACTGGTATGGTTGCTACTGGTGTAATTAACTATACATTAGGAAGTGTTGCTAAACCAGGCAAAGCTGCTGGTACATTTGGTCAATCCAGAGCATATGCGCAAGGTAGTCTTACTGATTTATCTGCTTATGCAGGTGGTCATGTTTCATTACCAAGAGATGAAAAAGCTCTTGTAAATGAAGTAGGAACAGAATCTATTGTACGTGACGGACAATGGAGTTTGATTCCTGGTGGTGCGCATCTTGAAAATCTCAAGAAAGGTGACATCATTTTTTCTGCCTCTCAAACAGAAGATTTGCTGAAACGTGGTGCAACACCAGGTCATGCTAGAGCATATGCACAGGGAAGTCTTAGTGACATTTCTCTTACTCATGCTTTTGGTGGTGGCTCTGGATGGGGTGGATTCGGTGGTGGATTATCCAATAAAACATCGGTTTCATCTGGATCATCTAGTTCATCTGATAGCTCTGCTATTCAGCAACATACGGATGCTGTTCAAAAAGATACATCCGCTACAGAAGATAATACCAAATCTGCAAAAGATTCTACCGAAGCATTTGACTGGGTAAAAACTAAACTTGATAAATTTGCAAAATCTGTAGAACGTATTTCCAACCAGATTACGGACTACATATCTTCCGCTTTTAAAACTGTACTTCTCAAGAGGCAGGTCAAAGCAGTTGAAAAGCAACTCAAGGCGAATGAACAGGGTTATACTGCTTATATGAATAAAGCTAATTCTGTTGATATTAGTGACGACTATAAGAATAAGGTAATCAATGGTACATTCTCAATTGAGGAAATTGATACATCTTCTGACTCTGGCAAACAGTTAGCAAAAGATATTAAAAGTTTCCAAACTTATTATAACTCTGCACAAGATTGTAAGGACACAGTACAGGAGTTAAACAACAAACTTCTGGAATTATATGAAACAATTGTAAATATGCCTACAGAAAAAGCAGAGAAAAAGATTGACAGATTAAAGACTAAACTTGAATCTCTCAATGCTGTTTCTGATACTGTTTCATTGGGTGGATCTGCAATCGCAGCAATGCAAAATCAGATTAAAGTTGACAATCCTGGTTTAGGTAATGCACAGAAGAAGCTTGATAAGGCTGAAACTGCCAGAAATGCAACCAAGAAAACTCGTGCTAAAGCAAGTAAGACTTTAAAATCTGCTACGGCTGATGCAGAGTCTACAGGAAATACACTTGTCAAGGAAAGTGAGAAACAGACAAAATCCATAGGCAAGAAACTGAAAAGTGCCGCAAAGTCTAGTACAAATAAGGCTACTTACAATGCAATTGCACATGCAATTCGTGAAGGTAAAACAGTTAATACAAAGGGGCTGAAAGGTTCTGCATTAAAATATGCGAAATCATATAACAGTTCTTTAAAACAAGGTAATACTATTGCTTCCAAGATTAAGGCAGGTAAAACTGTTAAGACTTCTGGAATGTCAAATATATTGAAGTCTACGGCGCAGGTATATAACGCTGATGCAAAAGAGAAAGCTTCTGCACAGAAAGTATATGACAATGCTAAGAAAGCAGACGAAAAAGCCTTGAATGATCTGACAAAGGCTCAGAAAAACAAAGATAAGTTATATGCAGGTTCTACTAAGGAACAACAGATTCTTGCGACAACAAAAGGTAAGAAATCATATGTATACCAGAATATGCTTCTTACACAGGAAACTAAGAATCTCAAGGAACAGAACAAACATCGTCAGAAAGCCTTAAAAGAAACTCGTGATAGCTACATGAAAGCAAAAAGCAAGTATGATACTGCTGATGCTGATAAAACGAAATCTCAGAATAAAATTCTGAACAATAAATCTGCTATGTCTAAATTGAATAAAACTCAGAAAAAGGCATTAGAGGCAGGTAAAACAGTAAGCACAAAAGGTATTACTGATCCAAAAGTGCTGAAATGGATTCAAGACTATAATGAAAAAGTCAAGAAATCTACGGATTTAAGCAAGAAACTTCGTATTGAACAGGAAGCTTTGGATAAAGCAACAAGCGAAGCAGCACAATCTCAGGCAGAATACGCACAGTCTATCGTAGAGAATGCAAAGAAGAAACTTGAGAATATTGCAAACTATTATGATTCCTTTACTTCTCAATGGGAAAACAGGAACTCTATGTATGAAGCATACATGGATAGGATGCAGACACAGGGTTACAATCTGAGTACGAAATTCTACGAAGCAGAAATTGGACAACAACAGAAAATTGTTGACAATTTGTCTCAGAAGTATATCGCAATGAAACGTAACTTTGCACAGGCAGTACAGGATGGTAAGATTGTAGAAGGTACGGAAGAATACTATGAGATGCAGAATGAGATTGACCAAGTTGCGATTAGTCTTAAAGAAGCACAAAACAAAGTGGTTGAGTTTCAAGCGGCAATCCGTGACCTTAAATGGGAACAGTTTGACCAGTTACAGGAAGCCATCGGTCGTATTACCAGTGAGTCAGATTTTCTTATCGACCTTATGAGTCATAAGGATATGTATGACAAAGATGGCAATATGACAGAACAAGGTCTTGCTACTATGGGGTTGCATGGTGTCAACTACAATACTTATATGGCGCAAGCAGATAAATATAAGGAAGAAATGTTGAAAATCAGCGAGGAACTTGCGAATGATCCTAACAATCAGAAACTCATTGATCGTAAGAATGAACTGATTGACGCACAGCAACAAGCTATCTTATCTGCCGAGGATGAAAAAGATTCTATCAAGGATTTGATTCAGGACGGTATTGATAAGCAGTTGGATGCTCTGGATGATTTGATTGACAAGTATCTTGATTGTCTTGAAAGTGAAAAATCTTTATACGAGTACAGAAAGAAAATTGGTGAACAGTCAGAAAAGATTGCTTCTTTACAGAAACAGTTATCTTCTCTGCAAGGTGATAATTCCGAAGAGAACAAAGCCAAACTTCAAAAACTTAAAGAGGATTTGAAATCTGCACAGGATGATATGGAAGAAACTCAGTATGACAAATATATTTCTGACCAGAAGAAACTTCTTGATGAACTCAAGCAGGACTACAAGAAAGCTCTTGATGACAGAATGGATAATGTTGACGTACTGATTTCTGATGCTATCGCAAGTATCAATAGTAATTCATCTAATATTTCTCAGACATTACAGACAGAATCTAAGAATGTTGGATATACATTATCTGGTGAGATGCAGACCATCTGGACAAGTCAGAGTCAGGCTCTTTCTCTATATGATGATAAGTTTGAAACCAGATTTACAGGTGTTACAACTGCTATTGGAAATGTCTATAATCGACAGAAAGACATGATTGATGCTATCAATGCTATGGCTGAAAAATGGATTGCTAAAGCAGATCAGATGTTACAGCAACCTACTAAAACAGAAGGAGTTCTTGAAGAAGTAGAACAAAAACCAGATAAAGATAACGTTGCAGAAGGAAATCCAACACCAGATCCACCAAAAGTTAGTGATGATGAATCCATTAGAGATGCGGTGCTGGTTGATCCTGATGAACCAAAGAAGAAGCCAAATAAGAATGACAATAAGAAGACGGGCAACGGTAAAGCCGAAGTAGGCGATAAAGTTACTTTCTCTTCTGGTAGATATTATGAAGCATCTGATGGTTCTGGTGCGTCTGGTAATATGTATCTTGGCAAGAAAGTTAAGATTACACGAATAAATAAAGGTTCTAAATATCCATACGCTATTGATGCTACGGATGGTACTGAACTTGGTTGGGTAAAACTCAATCAGTTGAAAGGCTATGCTTCTGGTATCATGAGAGTTCCGAATGACCAGTTAGCTTGGACACAGGAACAAGGTGAAGAAGCTATTGTCAGAAATGATGGTAGTATTCTGACTCCGCTTACCAGAGATGTGTCTGTATTAAATGCGGATATGACTAAGAACTTATGGGACTTCATGGGCAATCCTGGTTCATTCTTGAGTGATTATAGTGATGGCGAAAAGTTTGGTGTGAAGAATGTTGATAATTCAAGTAGTGTTGATGTTGGAGGTGTTACAATTCAATGTACACTTCCAAATGTGATTGATTCTAAAGCATTCGTTAGAGAACTTGTCAACAATAAAGATGCTGAAAGAGCCATTAAAGCAATGACTATTGATAGAATCAGGGGTGGAAGCTCTTTGGCTAAATATAAGTATAGAAATTAATTTTAGGGGACTACTCTTTCATCGGAGTAGTTCTCATTTAAAACTTTGGAAGGTTATGGCTAAATAAATTAAATATTCAACGCATTAACGATCGCTATCTGAGCTATGGCGGTCGTTTTTTGCATTTCTTATTAATAATACAAACTATGTAAGTATCAAGAATACTACTAACAGTTCCGTAAACTATAGTAAAAATAACAAAAGATACTGTAAAATGAATATATTTGTGTCAATTGTAATTCGACAAATTTTACACTTAAGAGACTATCTATGATTGGTAGTCTCTTTTTATATAGAAAGAGGTAATTAAATGTCAGATAAAACTGTACGAGATTTACTTGATAAAAGTATAAAACAAGATGTTGCAAAACAACAACAAAATAAGATTCATGAATTGCAAGAGAAGGTAAAAGATATAGAGCAGAATGAATCTGCTCAAATATCTGATATGGATAAAAAATATCTCAAAGGTCTCAAACATCAGTGGAATGAACTTTTTATTGAAACTGTAAAAGTTAAAACACAGTATGAACTACTTATTCAAGATGTAAAACTGATGAAAGAAATTACACTTGCAATTAATAAAGGTGACACATGGAAATATAAACTTGCCAGATGGCTTGTAAGATAAATAGAAAATAAATGGTAAAGGTGGTGAAGTATGAAAGCATTAGATTTTGAATATGATGGAACTTTAGCTTCAAGCAAAGGAATTGTAGTTTGTTCATTTGATTCAAGTGATGATGAAACAGTGGATTATGGTTCTAAGATAAATTTTGACGTAACATCTATGAGAAATGGAAAAGAATTTGTCTTGGTTAATTCTGGATATGATGAAGCAGGTGAATTTACTTTTCAAATTTGTAAAGATCCTTATATGCAATTAAATCGGGGAAACAAATATTTCACCACTGATGAACAACGTTTTGTGTATAGATGGCTTAATAGAAACGATGGGTTTCACATTTTAAAAATAATTACATCTGAAAATCAAACTATGCTATTTAAAGGAAGTTTTAATATTGAAACAATTGAATTTTGTGGACAAGTAATTGGCTTTGAATTGACATTTACAATGGGTAAACCATTTGCGACACAGGATTGTAAAACAATCACACATACATTTAAGGCTAATGAACAATTCACTATCATAGATGAGTCAGATGATATAGGGTATATTTATCCTCATATACAGATTAAATGTCTTTCAAGTGGTGACTTAAAAATTATTAATTCTGTTGAAAATCGTACAACTGTAATTAAGAATTGTTCTATAAATGAAGTTATTTCTGTTGATGAGAATTTAAACATATCTACTTCTCTCTCATCTCATAAATTATATAATGATTTTAATTTTGTATTCTTTAGAATTGCAAATTCTTATACAAATAATAAAAATATCATTTCTGCGAATATTCCATGTGAGATTACCATTAAATACTATCCTGTTGCGAAAGGAGTTGGACTTTAAAAATGAATGTACATAAATTAAGAATGGACACCTCTGGTAACGTAGAGGATATTAGTTTTGTTCTTGCTAAGAAAAATGGTGAAAAACTTGGCAATATTACAAATATTATAGATATTACTGCAAAGCATTCCATGAAAGAAGCATCTGAATTTACATTTACTGCATATAAGCAAATGGATGACAATATTATAAAATTTTGGAATGATATCAAAGATTTTAAATTAGTTTGGATTCCAGAATGGGATATGTGGTATGAAATTCATGTAGAAGTAAATGAGAAAGATGAAAATGTTAAGAAAGTTTCGGGAATATCTCTTGGAGAATCTGAATTATCTCAAATTATGTTATATGGAATTGAAATTAATACTGAAACAGACATTGCCAGAGATGATTATAAAATACCCACAACATTTTATAATCCAGATCATCCAGAAGCTTCATTAATGGATAGATTGTTTACAGATAAAGCACCACATTATAAGGTTAAACACATTGATAAAAGTTTGATGAATTTACAGAGAACTTTTACATTTGATGATACATCTATTTATGATGCACTCCAAGAAGTTTCAGAAGAACTTGATTGTTTATTTATATTTGGATGTGGTTCTGATGAAAATGGAAAACCAGAAAGAACAATTTCTGCATATGATTTGGAAGCAAATTGCGTAGATTGTGAAAATAGAGATACATTTGTTCATAAATGCCCTAAATGTGGAAGCACAAATATCATATTAGGATATGGAGAATATACAAATGTATTTATTTCAAAAGATAATCTTGCTGATGAGATTACATATTCAGTTGACACTGATTCTGTAAAGAACTGTATGAAACTTGAAGCAGGCGATGATTTAATGACCGCTGCTATTCGATCGTGTAATCCTAACGGGACAGATTATATCTACTACTTTCCAGATGAAACAAGAGAAGAAATGTCATTAGAATTGCAAGAAAAATTAAAGTCTTATGATGCCTTATATGAAAAATATCAATCTGATTATAATTTTACTATAAATGATTCTTTTGTGACAAATTATAATGCACTTGTAAATAAATATAAAACTTATGAAGAAAGTTTAAAAGATACAGAGATTAAGAATCCTATTGTTGGATATCCAAAGTTGATGCGTATTTATTTTGATACGATTGATATGGTGCAACTTTTAAGAAATAAGTTAATGCCACCAGTCGATAAGCCAGACAATAACGCAAAATCACAGGGCGAATATTTGATGGCTAATCTCCCATCTTCTGCTTCTACTACTTCTCTTAAAAATCTATCTGTGTCTACTGCTGATAATATTATGGTTATGTTGGCACAGTCTATTGTCAAAGGCGTTTTCAAAGTTACAGTTACAAATACTACATTGTCTAATAATGTATGGAAGGGTAAATTTAACTTAGAGAATTATGCCGATAAAGATGATAAATTTACTTCTCAATTTGTATCAATCAGCATTAATGAAAACTATGAGTCATATGTAAAACAACGTATAGATTCTATACTTGCTCGTTCAGATGAAAATTATTACGATATTGTAGGATTATTCAAACAAGATATGACTGTATTTAAATCACAGTTGAAAAAATATTGTTTAAATACATTGCAAATATTCCAAAAGTGTTGTCAATCTTGTATTGATATGATGGTACAACAAGGAATTTCTTCAAACAGTACATCAAGTATATATGGAATAAATACAAAAGTTCTGTATGAGAATGTATATATTCCTTATTATAATAAGATGAATACAATTCAAGATGAGATTAAAGTACGTGAAAATGAATTGTATACTGTTGAAGGAAAATACAATAACCAGAATCAGCTTGTACAAGATGGTGTTCAGATTGAAATTGAAAGAATTATCACAGAAGTACAAGATGCGTTAAATTTTAAGAATTACATTGGAATTGATTTATACAAAGAATTTAGCTCATTTATCCGTATGGATAAGTTTTCTAACGATAATTACATTTCTGATGGACTCAATAATACAGACTTAATGAAAAATGCAATTGAGTTTATTACAGTTGCTACGAAAGAATTATTTAAATCTGCTTCTCTCCAACATTCTATTACAGGAACAATTAAGAATTTCTTACGAATGAAAGAATTTGAGCCTGTGACAAATAACTTTAAAAACGGCAATTGGATTTGTGTTGGAATTGACGATAAAGTATATCAATTAAGAATTGTCGAATATGAAATTGATTTTTCTGATACACAAAATATCAGTGTAACATTTTCTGATGTTATTTCTACGCCAGACGGAATGACTGATTTGGAAAGTATTCTGTCAAATTCTTCAAAGATGGCTACGTCCTATAGTGGTGTAGTTAGGCAGTCTACTATTAATACCAATTTCAAGAATAAAATGAACGAAATGATTGCTAAAGGTTTAAGTATGACTAATACAAAAATCGTTAGCAATGCAGATAACCAAGATATCACATGGGATGAGCATGGATTATTATGTCGTGAGTATGATGATATTATTTCTGATTATACAGATTCACAGTTAAAAATTATTAATCATGGAATTTATATCACTGACGATAATTGGAAAACTGCAAGAGCTGGTATTGGAAATTTTATTTATTATGATCCAAAGGATAAAACATATAAGGAATCTTATGGTGTTATCGCTGATACTCTTGTGAGTAATTTAATCCTTACAAGTGAAGTAGGTATTTACAATGAGGAGAAATCTATTGAAATGGCTAAAGATGGAATCATTGTAACTACTAATACTATGAACAAAAATGTATTTACAATTCGTAAGGAAATTACAGATGATGAAGGTAACGTAACTTACGAAAGACAGTTATACATTGATGATAATGGAAATATTAGATTAGCAGGAAACGCTTCTATCTCATGGGATAATGTCACAGGGACAGAAAATGTTGTTGTGAAAGATACTCTAAATGAGTTTATGGCTACTGTCAAAGAACAGATTGATGGTAAGATTGACACATTCAGACAGAGTGATGATCCATCTGTAAATTGGACTGACGAAGAAAAGAAATCACATGAAAATGATTTGTGGTATGACACTACAAACAATGTCGTTAAAATGTGGAATGGTTCTACATGGGATGATTTCACAGGTGATGTGCCAGAATCAGTTTGGAATGAGATCAATGGTAAGGCACAGATATTTACTGATACTCCAAAAACACCTTATAATAAAGGGGATTTATGGGTTGATGGTAGCGATATTCTTACCTGTATGATTTCAAAAACTGATAAAGAAACATATTCTAAAGATGATTGGCAAAAGAAAAATAGCTATACAGACAATTCCGCGTTAAATGAATTTAAGAATAATGTAGGTTATACTCAGATTAACAGTGAGTGGGTAATTTCACCAAATATTAAAGGTGGACATTTAATGATTACTCAGAATGGAAGTCAATATTCTGCTGAGATTACACCAGACGGTAAGCTAAAAGCTACAGGTGCGGAAATTACAGGTGCAATTACTGCTACTTCTGGTATTTTTACTAACGTAGATATTCAGAGTGGTAAAATTGGTGGATTTACGCTTGCAAATAATATATTGTCAAGTAGTTTTGCAACAATCAGCCCATTATCTTTATCATATGGAAGCAATTTTTCTGTTGATTCAAGTGGAAAGTTAAGTGCGAATGGTGCAACTATTACAGGTGATATTAATGCTACTTCAATTTATGCAAAAGACAGCTATAAGATATATGCGAGTGGCTTAGGAAAATCTATAAAAGCCATATGGTGTGGTGATAATTGGGAGCCAAACGATGGATATGTAGATTTATACATTGGAAATGATTCTAAATCTTGGGCAGCGTTTATAGATAAAACGTCTAGTGATTCTAAATTTTCTCGAAGAGCCATTGTGGCTTCACAGTATTTTAACACAGGCAACCGACAAAATAACTATTCTTCTGTGAATTGTGTCACCGATCAAGACACGACATATGTCGAACTTACAACTATAAGTAAAGATACACCTGCTTCCGTAAGACTACAAATTGCTAATGATAGCGGATTATGTTTCATTCCAGGCGATGTAAATGATAGTGCATTGACTTACGATGAAACAATTAAACTTGGAACAAAAAGTCATAAATGGATGCAAGTTTGGACTAAAAATCTGTATGCAAACGGAGATACAGTTAGATTCTCTGGAATATCCGCAAAATCTTCAACTAGATATCTTGTTATTGATAGTAGTGGAAATGTTGGATATAGAGATGGTAACGGTGGGGGAAGTGAATTAGTTCAAGAATATACTGCTGGCGTTGGTATTAAAATTGTAAACAATAAAATTAGTTTAACTGGGACTTCTAAAGATAATTATAGGTATGTCAGAAACCCTATTGACGGAACACTTCATATGTCTAATGGTTGTGGATGGGATCTTGTTAATACAGATAATAAAGAAGTTACAGGAATTTACTGTAATGGTAGTAATGAAGTAATAATAAGTGAAAAAGATTATGATACCATATTACGTGGATCATCCATACAATTAGGAAACAGCAACACAATTGTTAAGATTCCATATTTGCCAAATTATACATCTGCGTCAAAATATCTTGTAGATGATGGCAAGGGGAATATAGGTTGGAAAACAATTTCTTCTAGTGGCGGTTCTCTCACAGGTGGATTAACCATTAAATTAAACGGAACTTCTCAGATAAGTTCATGGAAAGGCGCATCAGATGCATCTGTAAACATAACGGCAAGTAGTATTGGAGCTGCTACTACAAGTTGGGTTGAAAGGGCATTTGGAAGTAGAATAGATGTTTCTAATGGATATTTATACTTATATAACAATAATGGTTCTCAATTAAGCTCCGTACAATTACCAACAAGTTCTGGTGGTGGAACAACGTATTATGGAGGTACAGGTATTACTATTTCTGGAAATACTATTTCTGTCGATAGTACTGCTTCTTCTACTCATACACATGACAGTATTTCAAATGGAAGTAAAACCATTACTGTAGGTAGTGGATTAATGTGTGGAAGCACAAGCGGATGTAGTATTGGTCTTGAAACAGAACCTTGGAAAAATGGATGGTTTACAGGTACGGTTATGTATGGAAATTTGAAAAAAGGTTCTGATAGAAATGTTAAACATGATATTTGTATTTATGATAATAAAATAGAACAAGCATATATGAATTTCCAAGGCGTTTCTTATAGATATAATTATTATGATGGTTATGATTTAGGAGATAATATTCATTATGGATTTATAGCCCAGCAAATTCAAGAATCGTTAATAAAAAATGGAATTTCTAGTGAAGATTCATCATTAGTTAATTGCACCACATACGATAAGCCAAATTCAAAAGGATTACTTAAAGAATACTCTTTATCTTATGATGAGTTCATTTCTCTCAACACTCATATGACACAAAAAGCTCATCATCGTATTGACTCTCTCACACAAGACAACCAAAAACTAAAAAACACTATTCTCTCATTACAAGGAGAAATTGCAATCATAAAACAAAAATTGGAGGAATTAGCATGATTAAAATTAACACAACAACTAACGTAAATGCAAATATTTATGTTGGAGATGCAGAAAATCAGAAGAACGTAGCTTATGCAAACGCATCTGTAAGTAAAAATGGTGATGTTTCTATTAATAAATCTATTCAAGATGGCGAAGCATTCAAAGCGAATAAAGAATCAGTTCTGAAAGATTTCACAGAGTTTGAAACTTATGTGTATAGCTTAGTAGATACTGCTGAATAGAATATAATCACATAAATTACAATGACAGACTATGGATTAATTTCTGTAGTCTGTTTTATTATACCCAAAATCAAGGAGAAGAAATTATATGAAATATAGAAATATTGAAATCATTAATGTAATTAACTTTCTAAATAAATTTGGCGATATGAAATTACCTGCAAAAATTAGCTTCGCTATCATTAAAAATCAGAATTATTTTAATAAAGAATATAAGGATTATACCGATGCTCTGCAAAAAACATATGAATCTTATTCAGACCACTTTAAGAAAGATAAAGAAGGACAAGTGGTTGTAAATAAATCTGGTATTCCAGAACTTGATGATAAAGATGTTTCCAATAAGATGTATGAGGAAATCAATGACTTACTCTCTCTTGAGGTTGAAGTAGGAAGATTTTACATTGATGAGTCTATATTTGACTATGATGATTCAAAATATGATGTATTAACTCCAAAGGATATGTTTGCCTTAATGGACTTCTTATGTCGTAAAGACGAGGATAAAGCAGAATGACAGAACAAGAATATAAACAGAAAGAAGCAAAAATAAAAGAACGTAATAAAAATATTACGATGAAACGGAAACTTCATCGGATGAAAAAGAGTAGATTTCCAAAGCTCAAGAAACCAAGCACAAGTAAAATTGTGCTTTTTATTGTATTCATAATTTGTATTCAGATACTTTGTTTTAGTGAATATATTGCTATTACTACAAGTGATACAAGTTATATGTACGTATTAATTGGTGTTCCTTGCACACTAATTCCTACGATCATTGCGTATTATGCAAAAGCTAGCAAGGAGAACATGGCAGGAGGTATTACATATGATATGGCTATGTCACAACAAGCAGACTACTCTTCCACCGTTGATGAACAAACTGACACTGACAGTGATAGTGCTGTTGGATAATAAATAACACAAGGAGGATGCATATGGATATTTTAAATGGTATCAAAAACTTCTTATCTTTAATCAATGATAATTGGACTACTATCTTAGTTATCGTTGGTTTGGCTTTAGCTTTATGGAAGAAAATTGAATCATATTCAAAACTCTCCACAAACAAGAAAATTGAAATTGCTAAGAAACAGATTTCCGAAAATATCTTAAAACTGATTACTCAAGCAGAGAAAGATTATGCTGAATGGGAAAAGGCAGGAAGTATCAAGCGTAGTGAAGTAATCAGTGAGATTTATAAGGAATATCCTATTCTTGCAAAAGTTGTAAATCAAGAGGAACTTGTTAAATGGATTGATGAACAGATTGATAACGCACTCCCAACATTGAGGGATATTATTAAACAAAATGAAAAAGATATATCAGATACAGGAAAGTAATGAGGTAAATAATCATGGACAAAAATATGGCAAATCGTATGTGTTGCGATTTAGACATCCGAGATTATTATACAAAAGCTCCTGTAATGCGTGTTGATTATTGTAATACAAATACATATGGATTTACTTCTGATTCAGTATGGGCAAAAAGAAATGGTGTAAAATATATAAGGTTTGATGCACCTCTTGAAGGTAATCTTGATATTACATTTCAAGTCCATCCATTTCAAGTATATTCTTTATTAAATGGTGGCGAAATTCTATCCGATGCAGTTATTTCAAGGCATGAAAATATTGTAGCTTCGCAAGATGGGAAAATTATATTAAAGCACTCTCCTATTATGGGGAGTGTTTTTGTGTATACAGATAATGATTTTACAGGACAAGAAGTTCAAGGCTCTGTGTCAGATGATGTCTTTACTGCTAATACTACTTCGGATATTAAAACAGGTAAAACCTATTATGTCGGATATCTTGAAAACAAAACAAACGGTGTAAAACGTATAGCATTTAATAATCGTAATTACTCTTCTGCTTATTTTATTCAAATGATAACCACTAATAAAAACGAAGATGGTGATGATGTTGGTATGCGATTAACTGTATACAAATGTTATCCAAAACGTGAATTAGAATTGAATTTTTCGTCAGAGGATTCTCCTGTGGAAATCACAATGTCTTTTGAATGTATTCAAGATGAAGATGGAAATGTTATGGATATCATTGAATTAGAGGAAGAAGAACTTCCAGATGTTGAAGATATTTGGATTAATTTCGCAACAGGCACATTGGAAACATATAGCCCATTGTATTACATACAAAACGGATATTTATTACAAAACGAAGTAAAGGAGGATGGATATTAATGGCTACAAAAAATCTCGGAAAAGTTTTTATGACTCCAAAAGGTCAATGGGATAAAACTTTGAGTTATACAAAATTAGATATTGTAACAAATAAAATTGGGAAAATCAGTAGTGGATATATTGCTACTACTGACATTCCAAAAAATACAGCAATTAGTGATGCTAAGTGGTTAAAATTATTTGATCTTGTTGATGGTGATGTTACAGATGAATATAAAGCCTTGCAAAAGGATGTAACTAACAAGGCTACAACAGTTGATACAAACAAGAAAGCTGTAGATACGATTTATACTGCTATTCAAAAGTTATATGATGTGGAGATTTCTACTACTGCTCCGACTAATGAACGTACAGGACTGTGGGTAAATCCTGATGATGAACAATCAGTAAATATTCCAGAGTTAAAGGATAATGTGGTTAATACTACAGACACATGGAGTTCCCAAAAGATCTATGACGAGTTACAAGCTATTTCAAAATATATTCCAACAGAGGATGAAGAAAAAGCATATGTATTTGGAGGTGATAAATAATGGCAGATGTTAAAACTAAAAAGAAATTTGCGAGTCTTGAGACTGCCAAGAAAATTAATAATGATGTTGCTTCGCTAAAGGAAGATTTATATGATGTCAGTAAAAATCTTATCAATAATAAAGCGATGGTTGATGGATACTATACTACTACAACCACAGAACCTACTATAAAAGAAAATACTGGATTAAAATGTATTTTGGTTAAAATTAAGGGAAATACAGTTTATACATTATCTAGTGTTTCATATTCATCGGTATTTTATGATGCAAACAAACAGAAAATTTCTGCATTAGACAAATCAAATTCAGCCCTTACATTTACCTCGCCATCTAATTCTAAATATATATCTATATCTGCCTATAATGAATACGCAAAAACCGTAATGCTTGTGGAAGGCAATACATTACCAGTTGAATTTGAAAATTATAAGTATGAAAACGCAATGACAATCGCTAAAAAAGCGCTAGAACTCACGGAATCAATTGATTACAAGGTTTATCATGTCGGAGTTGGGCAGGAATACACTAATTTTACCAATTTAATTAAGAAACTTGATGGGGACGCGACTAAAAAAATAATTTATATACACCCAGGGATTTATGACATTTTTGCTGAATATGGTGGAAGTAGTTTCGCTAAAACAATTGCTGATACCGATTGGCGAAAATGGAGTGCAGTAGTTCCACCAAATACAAGAGTGATTGGTTTGGGTCGAGTTGTCTTTAATTTTTTGCCATCGAGCGATGAATGCACGAAAAATAGTATATCTGTATTATCACCAATAAATACAAGTGGAAGTTGCATCATTGAAAATATTACAATTAATTGTAAAAATTGCAGATATGGAATACATGATGAAACAAGTGGATTGAGCGAATTTTATTTTGCAGAAAAAATGTTTAAAAATGTGAGGGTGTACCGTACTGCTAACGATACTGGACTTTCATCCCCTTATGGACACGCGTATGCAAGCGGATTTGATGTTGGTGTAAATGTATCTTTCGAAAACTGTATTTTCGAATCACCTTCATTAGCATGGTCTGTCCATGACAGAGTTGTGAAAGGCATTATAAATAATGGCGGTATTTTCAACTTAAAGCACTCTATTTTTAAAGGAGATAGCTATGCAGGTTTACAGTTTTTAAACAACAACACTGACCCGTCAGAAACAATAGTTAATATTATAGATTGCGATGTAAATAAACTTAGGGTGGAAAAAGTAAGCAAATCCTCAGCACAAAAAAATGGATATAATATTACAAGTAGATTATGCAAAAATATTCCAGTAATCACAGATTTTGATGATGTCAACGATTACCCATACAAAGCACTTAATGTTATTAGTTAACTAAAGAGGGCATTTCGGTATTACTAATACATACTAATACCTACTAAAACACGCCAAAAAGAAGAGAGGAATTAAATCTCCTTTCCTCTGTCACGCAGCCATTCACGCAGAGCCTTGTCAATTACCCATGACATACTTCTTTCTTCGACCTGGCAGTAATGCATCAGGTGCGGAAGAAGATCGGGCTTGATTGATATGGACTGTTTGATGGCTTTGTCAGATGGGTCTTTCTTTGGTCTTGCCATAGTAACACCTCCTGATAGGATTATAACTCATATGGTGTGTTTTGGCACGTAATATTTAGTTAACTACTGTACAAAAACGTTGAAAAATCAACAATTTTGGGTTCGGGCTTTTTAGTTAACTAACAAAAGGGGCAGAAGAAACACTCTCCTGCCCTACTCTCTTATTTACCCAAGTCTAACAACTTATGCAAATATGAGTCTGTTTGCAACGCATCAGGACTCTCATCATCATTGACAACCACGAATTTATTTGTTTCATTTTCAATGATTTGCCTGATGTAATCAAACACATGTAACGTATGGATGAAACTTTGCATTTGTTCATATGTAATCATGTGGGCTTCATCTGTCATCTCGAATATAAGAATCTTTAGACCTTTTCGATGTTTATACATTTTGATGAACTCATTAATCTTTTGTTCATCAGATGTATTTAACTCGTCTACCACATAACTTTCGATGTGATCAATCCTTATACAGAGTAACTTAATGTAATCTTTAATCTCATATAATGCCATATTTACCACCTCCTTTCTGGATAGGGAAATTATACCTAATTGAAAGGCACATTTCATTGTAAAAAATTTGGTAAATATGGAAATATTTGGATGCTATTTTAGCATCTCTTTTTAATTTTATGACTAAAATATTGAAAATTTTCAACCACCACAATTTAGGAGGTATTTATAAATGATAAAAATGAATTTGGGATCAGCTAAAATTCGTGATCCAAAAACAAAACAATTTAATCCAATTGCCGGATTAATTGGAGAATCCGCTTATCAGACTGCCGTTAGATTAGGAACTTTTAGCGGAACTGAAAAAGAATGGAATGATTATATCAAAACAGAGCGTGAAAAAGCTCTTGAAGATATTCGTAAAGCAGGTGAGGAGTTATCCACTTATATCTCTGTGCAAACTTTTGTTGATGTTAAGCAGAAAACACCACATATTGATACAGTAAAAAATTATTATAATTTACAGCGTACAGGTAAAGTTTACCAGACAAAAATTTGGAAATTTGCAACTAATCCGACAAGCGTAGGTGAAAAACTTTTAGATAATGCAGGACTTGAATTTGTTCCATCTACTGATACTACAGAGGGAAAAGACGATTATCTTAATGGCAATCATCCTATGTTTGAGTGGGTGCATTGTAATTACAAGCGTAACGATGATGGTACTGCTTATCCTATCGCTACAGAGTATGATAACAACTATGCTACTACAGGCGCAGTTGATGTAGGTGCTATGCAGATGAGCTTCTACTGGAACTGGGACGCTTCTAATCCAGAATATGATCTTGTCACGATTTCTGATATGCCTAATGAAAAGTATGGATTAAAACCTTGGACAGAATGTAAACGTGCTGATGGCACAGTTCTTCCATATTGTATCGGTTCTGCTTATGTATCAGGTATTGCGAGTGATGGACTACTGAGAAGTCAGCCTGAATTAAAGCCTGAAAGAAATCAGAGTCATAACAATATGATTACTAATTATCAGAAAAAAGGTAAAGGATATTGGGGAGCTGGTGCAGAAAGAAATACATTCCAGATTCTTTTTAACATTATCAAGGGTGCGACAAAGAATAGTCAAAGTTTATTCCAGGGATGTACAAATTATAGCTTTCAGTATTCTGCTTCTATTCAGTCTACGGATACACATACATATTTCCCTGTTACAAACGATCAGGCAAAAAATATTCTTGTTGGTTCTTATGTATCAGTTGGTTATGGACAACTTAATGATACTAAGAACGGCGTAAATAATGACCGTGGAGTAGCGAATATTCATAAATACGCAGATGATGTAAAAGTGTTGCGTATAGAAACACTTGATGAGAATAATAAAGCTGTATATCTTGATATTAAAACAGGATTTAATACCACTTCTATTAAATTATCTGATACCGTGAATGCTCCTATTACAATCAGTTCTATGTATTGGTGGTCAGGAACTACTGATACTGTTATTGGTCGTCATGATGGTTCTTATGTTTCTAACACTGACGGAAAACATGCATATAGAGTACAGGGACGTGAGTATGCTGTAGGCTCTTATATAGTTGCATCTGATACAGTTATGGACTTCCAGAGCGATTATAGCAAGAAAGTATATATTGCTCCAAAAGGTCTTGCTCATAGTTCTTCTGATGCAACAATTAGAAGTAAATATACATGTATTGGTACAATTCCTGCTAATCCAGATGGAAAAGGATCCGATTATTGGATTGGAGATATTTCAGTTGATGTTAATACTGGTGGATGGTTCCCATCCGCAAAAGGTTCTTCAAATTCTCAAGGCTGGGCTGATATGTTATACGCAGGTGGTACAAGCACTTCTGGCACTCGTGAATACCTGATGGGCGGTAATCTCAGGAATGGCTTGAATTCTGGTACTGCATACCTCAATGCCAGGAGGTCTTTGTCGAATGCCAGGTGGAATTACGTCGGCTGATATTATATTTAGTAATATATTTCTTTAGTAGTGTATTTCGTACTTGTAAAAAGTATTTAATCGAAAGATCAACGTAACCTGATGGTTAAAATTATTTTCATAAACCAACCTCGCTAACATAGGAGGAACTATATTCTAATATAGTTGGGCTTAGTATCTATTGAGAAAAGCCTTTTAAATATAATCGTGTATACGATATATGAATTGATAAAATATACTATCTAATATTTATTTTATATACAAAAAATAAAACAGGAGGTATTATGCACGAAGAAATACTGTAAAAATATCGACATTACAAATCGTGATTTAATTTCAAATGCAACATATCGTTGTCTAGCAGACAAATATGAACGTAACGATACACTTGAATTATTATCTGATATTTCTGGATTAAGAAAATGCCAAATATACAATATTTATTACCGTTACGGAATAAAAGCAATAAAACCATTTGTTGAAATTCTAATAACTGTAATCCATTCAGAACTTATCAGTAAATCTATATCATTTCCACCAATCTGGTACAAAGAAAAGATTGATCCTTCTTCTCATAAAATCCGTAATATAGGAATCCAACATGTAAAACAACAAATATATGATTACATTGCAATAGAAGGACTTAAACCATTATTCTGTCGTATAGGAGTACATCAATACGCATCTATAAGAGACAGAGGATGTTTAAAAGGTTCTCGCATGATACAGAGATGGATGCGAAATAAATCTCTTAAATATTTTGCCAAATTAGATATAAAGAAATGCTATCCATCTATTCCACAGGATAAATTAATTCAATTTCTTGAAAAACATATTAAGAATGATATGCTTATGTGGCTTATTAAAGAACTTGTTAGTACATTCGAAATAGGCTTATCTATTGGTTCTTTTCTTTCTCAGTATTTATGTAATTTGTATCTATCCCAAATATATCACTTTATAGGACATCTACACAAAGTAAGAAAGCACAAAGATGGAACTAAGTCTTCTATTCGTCTTGTATATCATAGATTGTTCTATATGGACGACATATTAATGATTGGAACATCATCTAAAGACACACATAAAGCAGTTAAGGAAGTTATTAAATATTGCAAATCTCTTGGTCTAAAAATAAAAGAATCATGGTTTGTACAGAAAATGTCATTTGTTGATAGAAAATGTGATGGATCATTTATTGATATGATGGGATTTCGTATTTATAGAACTCATATCACTATTCGTAAATATGTATTTAAACGCATTCGTAGACTTGCTATACGATTGTGGAAACGAATAAAGACTCATCAAAAAGTTTTAGAATCTCATGCAAGGAAAATGATCTCCTATTTGGGATTGTTAAAAAATAGTAACTCAGTAAAAGTAATTCAAAAATATCATGTAAAAGATATTATGAAAATCTCTAAGAAAGTGGTGAAAGAATATGACAAAATCTCGCTTTATGGAAAAGCAGCCTTCTGTTAAGGTTGTTGAAAAAGATAAGGTGTATGTGTACATCTGTCTAAATGAAAAGGAAGTTACAGAAGATCATATAAATAGTGAAGAATCTGCTGAACCTGTAACTATGTATGAATATGATTATAATGAAATTATTGAAGATATTGGTATTTTAGATATTGATGATATCAAAGCCAATCCAGAAAAATATCTAAATTATGAAAAAGCAACTGTAAAGACTGACAAAGAACGTATTGCTGAACTTGAAGCAATGAATGCAGAACTGTCTACTACTGTAGATAGTATCTTAACTGATGTATTACCTACCCTTATGGGTGCGTAATTATATAACTCTATTAATAGAAAGGACATAGAAAGGACATGAAAGACATGACAACATTTATCGCACGTATGATTATGAAAGAAGCAGACAAAAGTATTGAAGCAGGTCAAAAGAAATACAGAGCGTATTTCGTGAAAACTAAACTGTATAAGAACTGGAAGGAAGATGTCGATACTATTCTCATCACAGATAGTTATGATGATGTTATTGTTGAGGCATGAATAAAACGAATATATAAACTTTTGTCGAAGAGGTGAGATACCTCTTATTTTTATGCTCAAATTTAGATGGAGTCTTGTGTTATAACAAGGCTCTCTATTTTTATGAAAATGAGGTGATATTATGCCAGAAATCAAAGGTATTGATGTTTCCCGTTGGAATGGAAGCATTGACTGGAAAACTGTTGCTAATTATGGAATGGGCTTCGCTATCCTAAGAATCACAGAAAAAGGAAATATTGTTGATAGCACATTCGAACCTAATTATAAAGGCTGTATTGAGAATAAAATTCCTGTTGGAGTCTATAAATACAGCTATGCTACTACTATTGCTCAAATTAAAAATGAAGCAAATGTAGTTATTAAAACATTGAATAAAAGAAAACTGGATTATCCCGTGTTTCTTGATATAGAGGATAAATGTCAGGAGAATTTATCTGACAGTTTAATGATGAAAATGATTGAAGCGTTTAGAGCTATTATTGTCAAAGCTGGATATAAATTTGGTATTTACTGTGGTTATTCTTGGTATCAGTATCAACTACCAGAGGGTGCTAAAAAGTATGATTGTTGGGTTGCTCGATATCCTAATAATGATACCGGTGAATTACAGGAAAGATTAAGAGTTCCTGCTTCTACTGGTGTTATTGGATGGCAATATTCTAGTAAGGCAACCATTCCTGGAATTCCAACAAAAACCGATCGAAGTGTATTCTATAAAGACTATTCTAAATCTTCTACTACTTCTACAAACTCTCCCAAACCAACAACTACACAAGGAAGTGATGCTATGAACAAAGAAAAGGCTATTGATGCTCTTATTACTACTGCTCAAGCGGAAATTGGATATATGGAAAAGAAATCTAATGCACAACTTGATGATAAAACAGCAAATGTTGGGGATGGTAACTATACAAAATATTGGAGAGATTTAAAGCCGTCATGGAATGGATCTGCTTGGTGTGCTGTATGGGTATCGTGGTGTATGTATAAGACTTTTGGACTTGAAACTGCGAAAAAATTACTTAAACATGAGAATGATTTTCCATATGTTTATTGCCCTACTCTTGGCGCAAGATTTACAAAATATGCTAATCCTCAGCGTGGAGACATTGTAATCTTCTATCGCAATGGAACATTTGCTCATACTGGCATTGTTACTAAAGTTGAGGGTGATAAGTTCTACACAATTGAAGGAAATACAAATAATGGAAGCACGATAATAGCCAACGGGGGATCGGTATGTTCTAAAAGTTATAATAATTCCAATCTTCCAGGCACTAAATTCTGTCGTCCAGATTATTCTATCGTCAAATCAATTATGAACTCATCTTCTACCTCAAAACCATCTAAAACAACCTACAATAAATGGGTAGGTGCAGCCACAAAAAATGGTACAGATGTATTCGCAAATGCTACAGGAACATCAAAATTATCTACATATCTAAAACTAAATAAAGGTAATTTAGTAGATGTAATTGGTGTATCTGGAACACGTTATCAAGTGAAAATTGCAGATAAATTTGTAGGTTATGTTGAGAAATCTAACATCAAAGATCCTAATGCAGTTGTTACAAAACCTAGTGCTTCTACAAGTAGACCTAAATATCCATTTGTCGGAGAAGTAATCGCATCTGAGTTAAATGTGCGTATTGGTGCAGGAACAAATTATGGTAAATTACCATCCTATCCAATTCTTAAAAGAGGGAACTTAGTAGATGTATTAAAAGCCAAAAAAGATATATCTGGAAACAAATGGTATCAAATTAGAATTGCAGGTAAATACACAGGTTATGTATCTGCTCAGTACATTAAGAAGAAATAATTTTAGCTTTTGAGGAAAGGATTGAGGGATAATGAGATGATTAGTGTATTAAATGAGATAAATTCACAGGGGATATTTACAATTATCCTCTGTGTAGTATTAGTTCTTCTATTAATCGTAGAAGGTACTAAATTATGGAAAGGAACGCTTGAATCACTTGACTTGAAGTCTGGTAAGGAATTAAGAGAAAATGCCGTAAATGAACGACTAGACACATTAGAAAGTGAATTAAAAAAAGTCAAGACAACATTTCTGGATAATCAAGAAATATATCATGGACAGAGTATTGAAATTCGTAATAATCTGCAAGAAAATCAAGAGAATTTGAGTAAACAAATGGCAGAATTAAAACAACTATTTATCAACAAAGAGATTGACGATATGCGTTGGGAAATGTTAGATTTTGCAAGTGCAATTATGAATAAACGTAGATGTAGCAAAGAACAATACGATCATGTTATTGATATTTATGAGAAATATGAAGAAATTCTTAGACAAAATAAAATGGAGAATGGTCGTGTAACATCTTCTATGGAATTTGTAAATGACAAATATAAAAAATTAATGAGCGTTGGGTTTGACCACGATAAATTAGAAGAATAAATAATTATAGGGTAATCAGATTAATTTCTGGTTACCCTATTTTTTACGTTTACATACGGAACATTGGTATATAAACAAGATTTGCGTTCTTATTATTGCTATTTTTTAATACAGCACGATATAACATCATGGCTTCTTTTTCAGATATTACATTCCCGAATGTAGTGAACCTTATATTTGGATTTATACGATAAATTTCATTAATAAGATTTTTTGTATTACTATTTTCATATTGTAATTGATTTGTGTTCATAGCATCTTACCTCCATGCTTACATTATACAAACATTTGTTCTGCAAGTCAAGAAGATAAAATAATTTAGGACAGTTGAGTTATGATACTCTTCTGTCCTATTTTTTACGTTTATTAATTGTAAATAAAATAATACCCCACGGTATGATTTCTCACACCATGAGGTATTATATATCGTTTGGACATTAATAGAACTCTTTATAGTTCTACTGCGACATCAATGACTGCGTCAGACCATTGATTCTTACGTAAGTATTTACCAATAGACTTTCTGTAATCTTGTGCCATTTTATAAGTAATAACGAAATTTAAGTTAATTATTTCGCCTTTGTTTCTGCGATAGCTGCCTGTGCTGCTATGGACAGAAGAGCGATCGGTACACGGAATGGTGAGCAGGATACATAGTTAAGACCGATCTTGTGGCAGAATTCTACAGAAGACGGATCTCCACCATGCTCGCCGCAGATACCTACGTGAAGGTTCGGGTTAACCGGTTTGCCGAGTTCGATAGCCATCTTCATCAGCTTGCCAACGCCAACCTGATCCAGTTTTGCAAATGGATCGTTCTCGAAGATCTTAGCGTCATAGTATGCATTGAGGAATTTACCTGCATCATCACGG
>ENA-OPEV01000133-OPEV01000133.1-human-gut-metagenome-genome-assembly--contig:-NODE-133-length-47442-cov-4.334628_pt1 | contig 47442 bp, 41 predicted proteins | sample MGYA00241637_ERZ501537 | MGnify/ENA primary metagenome ERZ501537 (study PRJEB25962, sample SAMEA1972159) | human gut metagenome | biome: human gut; feature: human-associated habitat; material: faeces...
GTAAAGTGCAAAAATTATTTACACAAAAAGTGCAAAATTAGATTAGACATTGACATAGAGATTTTCCCAAAAACGATTTTTGGGAAGAAGATGAAAATGCCGATAAAGCCCGTGGTTGACACATTTTCTCGTTCCCAAAAATTTTCCCAAAAATGAAGAAAAAGTTCCCAAAAAACGATTTTTGGGAAAAAATAACCATTTTTGGGAGGTTTTATTTTTACACATGAATGCATTTGTTATTCATCAGAAACTGTATAAACATGCAGAGGAAAGGAGCAAATGCTATGCAGAAAAAGAATTACAAAGGTCGCTGCGAGAAATTAATAGTGCCAAAATCTAATGATGTCTGCCATATCTATAATGACATCCAAAAGTCTTATCTATTACAACTTCAAGATGATCCAAATATCAAAGAGATAAAATGTAATGTCCTTATGGTTGGATTAGAACTTGGAGAATTCACATCTGACTTTCAGTGTGTTACAACAGACAACAATCTAATAGTGCGTGAATGTATCTCACGAGATGCTATTGCTAAACCAATGACAGCAAAACGATTAGATGCTTCCAGAGAGTATTGGTTTCGTCACGGTATAACAGATTGGGGGATTGTAACAAATGAAAAATAAGAGCCTATTTTATAATCCAAAAACCAAAGAAATATTTCGTATATTAGACAGCAAAGATTCAGAAGTTCTTGTCATTAATTATACAAAAAAACAAATGCCTTATTGGATAGAATTCGATTCAATTTCTTCCTGTTATCTAATCACAGAAGATGAATTACAGGACATGACTGGCATACACTTTCAAAAACTAACTGTACCATCAAAAGAATATAAATATGCTCAAGAAAGGTTTTCACTGATTTCAAATATCATTCCTGTCATCGGAAATAAAAACAAGCGTATTCAGATGATACGAATCATATCTGAAACAAATAATTGCAGTAAACAAACAATTAAAAACATCTTGTGCCAGTATCTTATCTATCAAAATATTGCTGCATTAGCACCACAAAAGAATATTGAAAAAGAACTAACAACAGATGAAAAAAACATGCGCTGGGCGTTAAATAAATTCTTCTATACAAAAAACAAAAACTCATTATCAACCGCTTATGTTATGATGCTTAAAGAAAAATATACAGATGAATACAATAACTTATTACCACACCCAACTATTCATCAGTTCCGTTATTTCTATCGTAAAACAAAAAAGATGGAAACTTATTATATCTCAAGAGATGGAATAAAAGACTACCAAAGAAATCACAGACCATTGCTAGGGGAAGGAATTAGAACAGTTACAAATGGCATTGGAACAGGTATGTTGGATTCTACAATCTGCGACATTTATCTCGTAAATAATAGACAAGAATTAATCGGTCGTCCATTAATGACAGCTTGCATTGATGTTTACAGTGGGTTGTGTTGTGGTTATTCATTAACATGGGAAGGTGGCATGTACAGTTTACGTTCTTTGATGCTAAATGTAGTTACTAATAAAAAAGAACATTGCAGAAAGTTTGGAATTAATATTGAAGAATCAGATTGGGATTGTAGTCAATTACCTGCAACATTAATCACAGACAAAGGTTCAGAATATGCTTCAGAAAACTTTGAACAGCTTACAGATTTAGGAGTATCTATTATAAATCTTCCAGCCTATAGACCAGAATTAAAAGGAGCAGTTGAAAAGTTTTTTGATGTCATTCAGTCACTTTATAAACCACAACTGCTCGGTAAAGGTGTCATAGAATCTGATTTCCAGGAACGTGGCTCACATGATTATAGAAGAGATGCTTGTTTAACATTAGAACAGTTTGAGAAAATAATTCTTCATTGCATCCTATATTACAATACGCAGAGAATTATCAAAAATTCACCACTAATTGAACAAAATATTCCACCACATTCTTGTAACATATGGAACTATTATTTAACATATAATGATGACTTTTTGATAAGCGTATCACCACAGGATCTACTTTTATGTTTGTTACCAAGAACAAAAGGGGTATTTAAAAGAAACGGTTTAAATGTTAATAGTCTCCGCTATAAGCATAAGACATACACTGAAATGTATCTTGTCGGAGGAGAGATAACAGTTGCTTACAATCCAGAAGATGTATCTTATATTTGGCTCATTGAAGAGAATGGAACGTATGTAAAATTTGAATTGATCAATTCTCAGTTCTATGGAAAAGATTTATCATTTGTAGAAAAATATATGGAGTCATCCAAGAAGCTAATTGCAGAAAATACGGAAGATAATTTACAAGCAAAAGTTACGCTTTCAAAAGATATAGATTTTGTAGTTTCTGAAAGCGTACGTTCTAACGTAAGCACAAAAGATATCCGTAAGAATCGTCAAAAAGAACAGGAACTTACTCACAGAGATTTTGTAAAGGAGTATGAATTATGATTGATATGAATAAAGTAATCAAAGAACTTCCTGATATGTTGTCCGGCAAAGAACTAGAAAAAGCAATGTCTATTATTCCAAAATACGACAAGCAGATTCAGAAAGATGGAAATATGGCAGAACGACTTTTGAAACTATCTGACCTTTATAGTATTTATGTTCCATCACAAATGTCTACTGAAATTTATAGTAAATTATATCTTGGAATCATTCGTTCTATGCAGAAAAAAGGAAATAAATTAGCTGTACAACAATTCAACTCAACTTACAGAACGATGCAGAATATTAAAAACAAAACTGGCAATCAGCAATACGATGGAATCATAGGTGGGTCAGATTCCTTTACAATTATTGGTGCAAGTGGAATAGGAAAATCATCAGCTATTTCTCGTGCATTGAATTTAATTGACGCAAACCATGTGATAGAAATTGAACAGCCTTATACTAAAATACTTCCATGCTTAACGGTGCAATGTCCATTCGATTCTTCTGTAAAAGGATTACTACTTGAAATTCTTCGTAAAGTTGATGAGCAGTTAGGAACAAACTATGCACAAATAAAAAGATTCACAACTGATATGCTTATAGGTTCAGTTAGTCAAGTATGCTTAAATCATATTGGATTACTTGTTGTAGATGAAATACAAAACGTAGTCAACTCAAAGAATGGCAAGAATTTAATCGGATCATTGACGCAGCTAATCAATAACTCGGGTATTAGTATCTGTATGGTTGGAACACCAGAAAGTGAAATATTCTTTGAACAAGCGATGCAATTAGCTCGTAGAAGTGTTGGGTTAAAATATACGGCTTTACCATATGATGAACATTTTTGTGAAGTATGCAAGTGTTTATATTCTTACCAGTATGTAAAGAATATTACACAAATAGACAATATAATTATAGATTGGTTATACCAACACAGTGCAGGAGTCATCTCAATTGTTGTATCATTAATTCATGACGCACAAGAGATTGCAATCATAAATGGAAGAGAAGTGTTGGACATTAAATCATTGGATGAAGCATATAATAATAGATTGTCAATGCTGCACGATTATATTAAACCTGCTATGAGAAAGAAAACTATCGGCAATAACAAAACAAAGAAACAAAACAATATTACAATTTTGCCGATAGAAAATAATGCAGACATTCAAACAGATTTGATCCAGAATATTACAAAAGAATATAAGAAAGACGGAACGGATATTGTAGAAATACTGAGTCAATATATTACAGTCGAGGTGGTTTAAATGATTGGATTTATGCCTGAGTTATATCCAGACGAATTAATGTATAGTTGGATTGCTAGATATCATGTAAGAACCGGACATTATAGTTATCAGCAAACAGCAAAACATCTACTAGATAAGAAAGCAAATATTGTCTCAAAAAGGTTTTTGAACGAATACTCAAATGAATTTTTTGACATTATTAAAAAGAATGTTACAATAAAAGAACTAATTGTAAATCATAGTATGTTATCAACCTATATTAAATTTTTGCCAAAAGATAAGCGCAATAATCTTATAGAATCTTATGAAAATAATTTAAGATATAAAGAATCTTCAATTGGATTTAAGATAAGAAGTGATGGTATTAATATGCGATATTGTCCCATGTGTGTAAAAGAAGATAGAGAAAAATATGAAGAAACTTATTGGCACAGAGAACATCAATTTATTGGAATTAACGTATGTACAAAGCATAAATGTTATCTTGTAGATTCCAAAATGTCTGTAAAAAGTATTGACAGGTCTGAGTTTTACACAGCAGAATATGTCATAGAGCAACATGACCATGATGACGTTAAGATTTCTAATAATAAGTATGAGATAAAATTTGCCAAGTATTTTACAGAAGTTATAAATACAGAATCAAATAATGACTCAAATATCACAGAATATCTTAACACTGTATTATGGAATTCAAAATACAAAGCAAATGGATGTAAGGTAAAAGACTTCAACAAACTATATAAAGATTATTTTGAATTATGTGAAAAGATTAATGTAAGTATAATATCTTCACAACCATCATTCAGAGAGATATTAAAAGGCAAGTGCAGGACATTGGACATTTGTATCCTTGGAATGTTATTGAATATTTCGCCTTACGATCTTGTAAATAGAGTATTGCCAAGTACAAATAAAAAGGATATCAGTGGTCAAGTTATATTTTTAAGAGATGTAAAAAAGATGAGTTATAGTCGTATTGCAAAAGAATTAAACGCAAGCAAAAGAACAGTTGAAAGAATATATCATAACAGGAAAATTGAATGCGACTTTGATATTCTTGAACTTCTTCAGAATGAATTACCAAAGTTCTACAACGGACACTTGACAAATGGAAGACCACAAAAAATAACGATGGGTACGATTGAAAAGCAATTTGATATTCCACAAAAAATATTGATGAGCAATAAATTTTATCATAACGAAATAATCAAGTATGATGAATCTTATCCTGAATATTGGGCGAGAGAATTAATATGGTCTTATAATAAACTAAAGGAAGATAAGGCTTATATAAGTCAAAACAAAATAACCAAACAAACAAGCATTTTTAAGGATCAATTTATAAGAGCTATACCGTACATCTCTAAATATACAGATAAAGAAACTGCTGAAGCTATTGAAGCATTATTGCAAAAATCGTAAAAAAATGGGGAATAGAAGAGTATTAAATCTCAACTATTCCCCATAATATTATTTATAGAAAATTAATTTCTTGCACCACCAGAACCAAAAGAATATGACTTGCCACCGATAATTAGTGTCTCATCACAAGCCATTGTCCCATCATCCTTCAGATAGAACCAATTTCCGCTGTCTTTAATCCAGTGATTTTTCATCATAGCTCCTTCTGGAACGCAAGTCTTGTCCTTACTGTACCAGTACCATTTGTCATCACGCTTGAGCCAACCTTTGACCATAGCACATCCTGGAACACCACTAACCTCTCCACTTGATGCAAAGTAGTATTCGTTTTCTCCGTCTTCAAATCTTCCGATCTTTGCTGATCCTGTCTGATGATTGCCTTCCCATTCTGTTCGAAGATAGTACCAATAACCATCGATATTCTGCCAACCTGTCAACATTACACCCGAATCATCAAGATAATACCAATCGTTATCAACGTATACCCAACCAGTTCTCATTGCGCATGAATCGTCAAAGTAGTACCATTTCCAATTAATACTTCTCCAAGAATTTCTAATAGCATAGCCGTTTCCGTCAAAGTAGTACCATGTTCCACTAATTTTCATCCAATCGTTTTTCGGATAAGAACCATCTGCATTCTGATACCACCAGCCAGTGTCGTCTTTTACCCATTTCGCTTTTTTAGTTTGTGTAATGTTTTTATTAAGAATACCAGCAACGATTGCTTCTGCACACTTATCTACATTCCAAGCTGCCTTATCTGTTGCATTGTCTACGAAGCAACATTCAATCAATATTGCAGGACTATTTGTGTTTCTAAGAACATAAAGGTCTTTCATGTACTTTGTTCCACGATTTCTGATTCCAAGTGCAGAAGAAATATTTGCACAAATTCTATCAGAGATAGCAGCGGTATTGCTGTTATAGTTCTCAACTTCTACACCAGTTCCACCACCTGCATTCAAGTGAATAGAAACATCAAGATCTACTTTGTGTGCATTACATTTTCTTACAATTGCACTAAGGTTCTGTCCCTGAGTTCTTCCTGAATCATCAGTACAGTCATATACTGTATGCCCCTCTGCTCTTAAAAGTTCTATGACTTTGTTCTTAACTTTACGGTCTTCATTAACTTCATCAAGGAGTCCCGATGCACCCCTACAAACTAATGAGTGACCACCATGTACATTATAAGTTGCCATATAAATTCCTCCTATAAAATAAAAAAAGAGAGTAGAAATCAATCTACTCTCAGTTGATAAGTTCTATATTTAGTTATTTTGCTAATGCTTTTTCAACTTTCTTTCTCCAAAGTCTTGGTACATCTTCAAGCACCCAAGCATTTCCTGTCTTTTCGTTAATAACTTCGTTCTGAATTTTGTCAACATAGAAATTTACCATAATCTTATACCCCCTCTGGTGTTATTTCAGATACTACATCGCCAAGATCAGCGATTGCTGAATCCTGAATAGCCTGTCCTCTCTGAAGTTCTCTGATTGCAATATCATTCTCTGTCATTTCTGTCAGAGCAATTGTAACAACAACTTTTCCTTCTTCGTTTGTATACACATCTTCAAATGTTTTAGAAACTAACTTAAGATTTGTGTATTCACCATTAACCTGATCGTCAATCATAAAAGTAACTTTCTCAAGATTTCCATCTTTTAAGAAAGCATCTTCAATTGGCTTTAAAACCTCGTAAGAATCAACAGTGATTGTCACTGCACCAATACCAGTTCCTTCAGCAATTTCGTAAGTTGTTTTGTCTTTTAAAATAATTTTGTTCATACAAAAACCTCCTCTAATTTTTAAAAGATTTATAAAGTTACTAGGTTTGCTAAACCACACTTTAGAATTTTAAAACACGTTAAATTCAATGATTTTTGTAAAAATGTAATTGCTTTTCATATCAATGGTAATATCAAATGCTATTGCCATAACATTTAAAGTTACAAAACCATATAAATTTCAACAAAAAATATACCGTTTAAAATTCTAAAGTGTGGTTTAGTGTACTTACATCAGTAAAAATATCCATATTAATTCGCTTTGCATATATTATAAAAATGACTAAGAGTATAAAATAATATAAAGTATAAAATTAGAAGGCGGATAAAATATAGATGCGAAAGTACAAGTTATAAATAATGTTTTGTCATCATTAAAAAATTTAGATCAAAACACGTTAGACAAGATAGAAAATATCTTATACATAAATTTTGAAAAATATAAGATTGAAGAAAAATATACTGAAGTAATAGTACACGATGATTCAAATCTCGGATTAATTAAAAAGTTTATTGCCACCAAAAAGCTTGAGGTAAATCAGTAAAAAACTTTGAAGAAGTACCAGACAGAGCTTGAAAAGTTGCATTACTTCCTAGGTAAAAGTTTTTATAAAATAAATATATACGACCTTAGATATTTTCTCGCTCAATATAAAGAGCATAGAAAAATAAGTAATAGGACGTTAGATAATATGAGAAAAACTATTTCCCGTTTTTTCTCTTGGATGAGTGATGAAGGTCATATATCATATAACCCTGCAAAAGCATTAAAACGAATCAAATACACGAAGACAGTCAAAAAACCATTCTCGATTGTAGAGCGTGAAAAATTAAAAAATACATGTATAAATCGTCGTGATTTGGCGTTAGTTGAATTTTTATATGCGTCAGGTTTAAGAGTATCTGAGGCAATTTCTATAGATATCAGCAATATTGATTTTATTTCTCGTGAAGCAACAAACTTGACTGGTTATGGTTTCTTTATCACAATAAAATATGTAAAAATTCTTAATTATAATAAGATTAAACATATAATGTTCAAAGTGGAGTTTGTATTTCTCCACTTTGAACATCTATTTGATTTCATATAATAACAAATCAAAAATAAAATTATTCTATTATGTATGATCCACTAACAATTATATGACCTGCTTGTTTTATATCATTTACCATTGCTGTCCATGTACGTGCATCTTGTGATACAAAAAACAAAATGCTTTGAGTGCTGTGGTTTGCACCAACTTTTGTTATTGTCCAGTTGTCATCGTTCGATTTAAGACAACAATTTTGATATCCAGATGAAAATGTACAGTTATCTTTAGTTCTATAAGGAAGACAAGGAATTTCTAAATACGTAGTTGACATATCTACTTCGCTTACTTCTAAATATATGGTAACATTAAATGTTACTAGTTTTCCAACTTTTATATAGTATCCTTCGGTACCCGTACAACCATTACACGGTCTAAGCAAACCCATTGTTCCAGTTTCATAACTAAAAGTGGAGTTTAGTGTAGTAATACTATCCTGCAAGCTCTTACCCATTCTAGCATCAAGAACATATCCTGAAGTGTTAGTAGTTAGATTGTTCGCTACCGTAGATGTTGACCCAGTTTTCAGTCCATTGAGTTTTGTTGTATGCCCACTTACTGTTGTCGATAAACTAGATGCTGCTGATTTAATATTCGATATTTCTGTTTCGACAGAATTTCCATTATCAAGAGACACAAGGCTTGCAAGTGTTCTTGGAAGCAATTTAAGGTATCCAGAACTTGTTTTCATGTACAGATACCCTTTTTTAACTGTTGATAAAATTGACATGAAATTCTCCTTTCATTTATATATTTTTACATAGCAAAAAGGAGTCATTTCATGCATGACTCCTTTACATTGATAAAGTTATCTATTTTTTATTCTTCTTTAAACCAAAGATCTCCATTATTTTGACCACTTGGTTCTGCTGATTGACATACAACATGACTGTGTGCAGATGGTGAAAAAGCAACAGGCTTTCCACTAATTTCTCCCCAAGAATAACTTGGTTTAGTAGATTCTTTTGCCCAAGCATATACGTCACTAGCAGGTCTAGCATTACTTAATCTACTATCATTACCAGCACATGCTTGGTCTGCTCCAGTACCCAAAGGTCTCCATGTGTTAGTGTCTGTAAATACTGCATTTGACGGAACAGATTTACCAAGAGTGTAAGTACATGCAACTGGCTTACCTCCACTGAAATATACTGGCTGTGTTCCCGACCCAGCAGATGTACCCAATTTTGTAGCAGTAGCCGCATTCCCTGTTATACTAATTCCCCATGTTCCAGAAGCTCCGCCACCTGTTTTAGTTGGTGTATATATATTATAATTGGAGGAATCAAGAATAGTTTTCCAATCACCGTATGTAGTCTTATTATCTTTTGAGTCTGCTCCACGAATATATAGGTGATTGTTAGATTCACTACCGAGCGACATTTGCGCTCCCCATCCAGCAGATGTATCCCATCCGAAACTAAGTATATGTCCGTCTGTTGGTGGTTTTCCAGTTGTCATTGTTGAAGTAGCAAGAATATAAGTGACTTTATTAACATATGCTGAATTTGTAAAGTCAATATTGCCAGATGTTTGCCTAGAACCTCCAAATATATTATTTACAGCATTCGAAGACAATGCAGCACCTCCTGCACTAGAACTTCCAGCATAATTATGAGTATGAGATGGCAGATCTGAAGCTACAAGTTTCCTGAATGATGCAGTTCCATTCGATCCGTTAGGAGCAGCTAATACGGTATTGGCTGCTCTTGAAATGCTAGAATCATAATACTGAGAATGCGTATGGCTACTATTTGCTTTCCCACTTAATTTTGAATTAATTTCGCTTTCTGTATAATATCTGTCGTCATGAGTGTGACCGTTGTTTGATTTTCCATCTAATGCACTTTTAATTGCACTTTGCGTCATTGTTCCATCGGTAGCTGTTCCAGTTCCAGTATATAATTTAGTTAGCCCAGAAGTAGAAGCAGTACCAGTAGAATATGTTGTATTTGTACTTGGAATACCAAGTGCAGTTATATCAGCCTTAGAAACTGCTGTTGTTCCAGATACATGACCTTTTGAATCTACTGTAACTTTGTACAATCCATTTGATTTAGCAGTATATGATGGATGTGTATAAACTGTATCTGTATGTTTTTCCTCTGTCCAAGAAGCCCATGTGCCGTTATTACAATTTCTTCTATAAGATACGCCACCATTACTGTGCAAGATTTGAGTATAAAACGAACCATTTGCATTATGTGTAACAATTAACCCAAAAGCATCTACGTTAGATGGTTTATTTGTAATAGAATTTCCACCACCACAACTATACATCCCTGGAGTTGTAATATCATTAAGGTTTTCCGATCCTTTAAGAGTCGTCATTGCAGCCTTGTTTTCATTTAGCCACTTACCTTGTGCTGCTGATAAACTTTGGTCTGTAGACGTTGATGTTAAATTGTTTTGTATACCACGCCATGTGTCTGTATTGTTATCTGTAAGTTCAATTGTGGTCGCTCCAGACTGATTAGTTGTAAATGATCCTTTTACAGCTCCAGCCTGTTTTATTGTAATTGTTCCATTACCTACACTTGGAATAGTAGGCTTATTAGAAAGGTCGTTGTAAGAACCACTTGTGGCAACTTTAGCGAACTTCCCTTTTATATATTCTAGCAAAGCTTTTACAGGTCTACGGTGATAAGTGGTAGTAGTTGTTCCACCTCCAACGTATTGTGACACAAAATAATCATCATCTGTAGGTGTTGAACTGCCAATGGATAGTGTATTTATCATTGTAGATAAATCATGAGTATGGCTTGTATTTGATTTACCTGCCAAAGCTGAATTTACAACTTTATTTTGTACTGGGTTTGTTGATGATGAACTCAACGAACTGTCTACAGTTGTTTTATTTGCACCTGATGCGATACCGTTTAATTTTGTACGATCAGCAGAAGTCATAGCCTCATAATATGGCAAAGCACTCCAAGTATTTTTTCCATCACCAATTTTGTATTTACCTGTTCCATCTGTAATGGCACGTTCACCTTTTAAAAGAACAGGATTTTTGGAAGTCCAATTTGCTTCCGTGTCAGACCTATCTTTTATTCTGACATTAATCGTATTGTCAGCCATTTTAACCTCCTTTTATAGTGAAAAGGAGACTATGTAAAACAGCCTCCTTATATTATTTATATAAAAATATGTTTTAAATTAAGCTCCACCGCCATCAAGAACGAAGTCGTTCGCACCCTGACAGATAAAATCAGTAGAAACATTACAAGCGGCAGGAACGCCATTTACAAAATAAACTGGATGTACAGTTGATCCCGCATTTGTACCTAATTTACTTGCTGTACTAGCAGAACCAGCACTTGTAGCATATTTAACAGACTTATTTGCATCGGCAGTATTATCAACATTTCCAAGTCCAACTTCAGCTTTTGTATAAGTTGGTTTGGTAGCTGCTTTTGCCCAAGCCTTAACATCGGATGCAGGAAGTGTTGTTGGATAAGCTGGAAGTGTAACTGATGTTCCAGACTTATATTCTTTTGTTCCAATCTTTACAGACTGAACAGCACTGTCTGCTTTTGCTCCTTGAGCAGCAGTAGCATAATTTTTAGCTAGTCCATTTGCATAAGTTTTGGCAGCTGATAAAGCATCGGCTTCAGATTGATCTGCATAAGCTTTTGTTGCGTAATTCGTAAGGTCAACGGTAGAGTCACCAATTTTTTCGAATTTCTTTGTATCTCCACTTATAACAAGCATATATTCATCATAGCCATTATAGTCACCAGAACCAACTGCTCCGGCTGCCTTTGCTACCATGTAAATAGTATGTTCATCTGCTTTTGCTACTTCTGGAAGTGCCGACACAATAGAACGTTTAAGATGTCCTGCATTTGCAACTGCATTTGAAATTTTAGAGTCAGTTTGGCTTTTGGTATATGCATCGCCTATTCCAAAGCCAGCAAGTGTTGTTGGGTTTGACCCGGCTGTAACATGTCCTTGTGCATTTACTGTAACAGATTTATATGTTCCAGCACTAACTCCTGAATTTGGGTGAGAATATTTTGTGTCAGTATCAAACGAAGTAATAATAATTGCTCCATTAGCGTCCGTTGTTACTTTTGTTGCACCTTCACCTTTTACAACGATAGACTGTTTAGATGAATCTAAATTATTCGTAAGATCTAATGTTGCATTTCCATTTGTTGCACTAGCAGGTGTTCCTAATTTATAAGTTGTATCTTTATAAGATGTAATAAAACCTTTGTCGTTTGTTAACTGACTCGTCTTTGTAGGAACGGTAATATCTACAACCTTTGCATTTGGTGTAAGTGCCACCCCGTTCACTTTTACTTTTTCAATTACGTTTGCCTGTGCGTTACTAGGTGCGTGAGCAGCCTTAGAGTGATTAAACGCTGCGTCATAATTTGATTTAAGTCCAGTTGTAAACGAGGCTGTAATTGCATCCAAAATAGCTTTATTACTGTGTGTATGTTTTGCAGCATTTACCGCTGAATTGATTGCATTTGTAATTTCTGTTGGTGTGTTTGTGATATAAGGAAGATTAGCGAATGTATCTACACCATTACCAATCTTTACTTTTGGTTCTCCATTTTCCGGAAACTCAATTGCGTATTCACCTTTAAGAATAACTTTTTGAGAAGTCCCCCAATTGGCAGTTGTATCATTACAAATGACAATTCTCGTATTTAAAGTATTATTTGCCATTGTTTTCTCCATTCCAAAATAGAGACTCTAAATAGTAGAGTCTCCACAATTTATAATTTTAATTTCATTATAGTCGCTTCCAATACAATAATATTTAGAATTATCATTATCCCAACGGTATGTTTTATTTTCTTTGGAAGCAATATAAATAAAAGATTCGTTTCCTACCGTTGGAAACGAATAGATTGTGTCTTCTGTAATTATCGGAGATTTATTAAGCTCCACCCACCCCCCATTGAAGTAATAGAGAGTGTCTGGAAGTAATAAATATATTTTATTAGCAAGTGGAGCAAGTGGAAGTTCAGAGCAAGTAACAATATCAGAAGACATTTTTATTCTTGTAGTCGCATCATCTTTGTAAAAACTCCCTGTATCTTTACAAAAAATTAACTGACCATTTGTAATAGGGATGTCAGACAAGCGAGATTGCGACACTTCTGTAAGTGATAAAACGCTCATATTTCCTCCTTTTTACATCCATCATATCAAGGAAGAACTTAGGCAATTTCAGACCATGTGAGCGCAGCTTCTGTAGCTTTTACTCTTGTATCCATAGCTCCGTTGAGTCCATCAGCGTAAGCTTTTGCATCGTTAAGTGCTTTTGTTGCCTTTTCCTGTGCATCTGTAGCAGCAGCGTCAATAGCAGCCTGTTTTGCATCAGAGATTGCTGTATTGATTGTGTTGATTTTTTCATTAATCTGAGCTTTTGTATAGTAATCCTCAAGAGATTTTGTTACTTCTGCAAATTTATCATTAATTGCCTTTGTTACCGCTTCTGTTGTGGCATAAGCAGAAAGATCAACTGTAAATCCAAGAAGTTCCCATTCTGCGCCTGTGTACACATATTCTTTTCCATCATCATTTGTGTGCCATACATCACCAACAGCCATATCTTTAAGAGCTTTAACCTCTTCAAGATTTTCTTTAGCCCCTTTGAATCTAAATACAGATGCAACTTTAGAATCGATTTCCTGCTGAAGTGCTTTCTTTGCAGCTTCCACCTTAGATGTAGCATCCTTAGATGCTGTGTCTGTAGCTGTTGAAATAGCTTCTGCTTTTGCTGCATCAATCTTAGCCTGGATCTGTTCAGATGTTTCCATTCCAGCCATTTTCTTAGAAACAAATACTTTAACCGCAGCCTGTGTTACGACTTTATCATCATTTTCTGTTCCATCTCCAATTGTTCCAACTGTTCCTACAGCAATATCAACATAATCTGTTCCTGTGTAGATTTTTGCTGAGAAGTCATCAAGAACGTAGATAATCCCCTGAGAAGGTGCTTCTGGAAGTGCGGAAACCTTTACAACTTTCTGACTGTAAACTTTATCCCCTTTAAAAATCTGACCGTCTGCGAAATACAGAGTGTCATTATCTTTTGTCTGAAGTGCATTATAGTTTGCAAGTGTACCAAATTTAAAATTAATTACGTTATTCATAGTGTGTGTCTCCTTTTTTAATTAGATTAAAATTCTGTCCATGTCATTCCGTTAGACATAGTTATTACAATTGGTTCAACTGTGAAAGCTGATTCGCCCTGCTGAACCGTATAAGGGTAGTACTTACCGTCAGAAGCATTCTTAATAGAAATTGGCTGTCCTGCATATGTATCAGAATTCTGATTAATTCCTGTAGTAGCTTCTTCAACGCTATTGAAAGTTAAAACTCTTGGTCTGATAACCTGTTTTGATTTATCATCTTTGATATAAAACAACTCAGATGTGTCCTTTGTAAGAACCAAATCTCTTTCATCAATCTTGCCACTTTCAATAGCACTATCAATATTAGAAAGATTACCATAACCAAATTTCATAGCTTCTTTTGCCATTTGCGTGTTCCTCCTTTCTGCTAAAATTCAACAACTTTAATATTCTCAGTAACCCCACCGCCAGGTATATTTGCCTGTGAAAGGTTAATTTTGTCTCCGATAGGAGTTCCTTTGCTAAGTAGCTGAAGAATACTATCTTTAAGTGATATGTTGTCTGCTTTTGTATCATCAAAGTCGCCAAGCAACTTGATTAACTGTTGAATCATAGCATCTGCCTTAAGAAGACGCTGATCAATTCCAAGTAGAGCTTCATCTGGAATAAAGTCGCTCCATGCTTCAATAGGTGTAATAGTAATAGTTGTCTTGCCCGTTCTACGAACACGCTGTATAAGTTCACCATCATCACCCATTTCTACTTTTGTAAATACAAGCTGAACTTCAATTTTCCCAGGCTCTTTTGTAAGTGCTGTATCGAAAGGAATTTTATACTCAAGATAATCTTTATATGTATCTCCAGAAAGAACCAAAGACTCTGTACGGTATGATTTACTAACTGGAAGTATATATTCCATTGTTGCTGTAAACTCAGCCATATTAGCCCCCTTATAATCTGGTTCTACTAGAAAATGAAAATTATCCACAAGCTTACTTCTACACATGATTCTTTCCTGCTTTGAAGCAATTAACTCATTATCACTTTTTAACAATATCGTATAAATAATAATCACCTACTTTCCATGTGTTATATACTCATACTCTTCATCTGTAATTACCTTTGATTCGAGTAATTTGTTTAATTTAAAAATTGCAATTTCACCATTTTTATAAAGTCGTTTTAAACTTTCTACAAACTGACTCATAGAACACCTCCATTAAGTAGGCTTAATGTATATGCATCTATAATTTCTTCCGGAGTCTTCATGCCAAGTGGCTTTAATTGTTCGTACTCGTACTTGTCAATCTCTATGAGACTAACAGTATCAACTCCCTCTTTGTTAATAGATGGATATACGTCAACATGCCAAATAGTATTCATATCAGACGACATAACTCCTTGTGCATGTTCTTCGTCACACAATAGGAATACATCATTTTTTTTTTGATATTCGACATAAATTAACTGATCTAGGAGGTCGATCATTCTTTTGTTTATCATTACTTTGTAATACATAAATTCCTCCATAATTAAAAGAGATGGAAGATTAAACAACCATCTCTTTAATAAATATTAAATAGAATACATCAGTCGAATTCCGTTCTGTTCATAAGGATAATAATACCCGGATACAGAACCGTTTTCTTCAACACGGAAATAATATCCGTTATATTGATAGTTAGGTGAACGAGTCCAATATGACATAGCATTTCCGTCACTTGTTCTACATATTCTACTTTCGTTTGTTGTTAGATACTGAATAGATGAACCTTCGTACACATAAGGTTCTGTATTCATTTGCGGTTCTACCTCATAAACGGATGGAATATGGAAGTAGTTGTCAGAAGATGAAACTTCTGTTGATTTATCTCCGACAGAAGAGTTAATCTTAACCTTTTTAACTAACTGTTTCCACTGAATATCCAAACCATCAAGAACTCTTGTATTTAAATACGCAGGAAGTGTACATTTTGCATATCCACCTGTGTTTGTAGAAGATCCGCTAAGTGTCTTTTTCTGATTCAATAAGTTCTTTGCAAGGAATGTCATAGAACTTCTCTTTGATGAATTATCAGACAGGTAATATCTCTTAAATCCACACATCTCAAATTCAAGAGATTCATGAGTCCATGACACAAGCTGTTTGCATGCATCATCACCAATATCTGCATACCAAACCTTACTCCAGAAAATAATTCCAGTTGCATAATTTTCGTATGCTCCATCGTCTGCTCTACTACATCCAAATACAATTGGGGCGGTAGTAGAAGTGCTTCTATTTTTAGTCAATTCTATATAAGTAGACTTATCGCCAGAAAGATTAGAATTATACACATGAATTCCATTTTCTCCTTTGATATGTCTAATTACTACCATCTCACGATCACCAAAACTTGATGCATTTGTCGATGATGTTCCCCATGTTAGTTTTGATCCACTGTTGTTCCATAGTTTAAATCCATTAACCCCATTTGTTTCAAAACACTGCATTAAAACTGAAGACTGCTGTGATGTTGAATTAAATACAAAGTCTGTTGCAAATACAAAATCTCTGTCTTTATCAAATAGAGTAATTCCTGTATCAATATAATTCGATCCATTAAATACTGTCTTTTCTGTGATAAGAACCTTTTGTTCAACATCGCTGTAGTTATAATCATGACCAAACTGTAACTTGATAGAATCTTTCATATTCACATACTTAGACTCAAGACCAAGTTTAGTCATTGCATAAATTTCTACTGGACGAAGAGTTGATAATTCTTTATCTTTAAAATAATCCAATGTGTATTCGCAAGAATCATAAATTGCATTGATATCCTTATTCCCAGTAATAAGACCACTCTGATCCCATTCTTTAAACAAGTAATATTTGTATGCACTTTCCTCTGCAACATATGACGGAATTTCACCTTTATACTCTACATAAGTTCCATAATCACCGTTATATGTTTCTAATACATTTCCATGAGACATGTAACGTACAGTATATTTTCTTAAGCTTTCTGTATAAATTGCTGTATAAGTTTGGTTAGCAAATACACTTGTAAATTCAGCATCCCATCCTTTAAATGTAAAGTTTGTACTAACTGTACTTTCTTTTTTAGGAGTTGCAATAGGATTTTCTTTACGTGTTACAGGATCGACTGGTTTTTCACCTTTGTCAACATACTGAACGTCAAGAGTTTCGCCATTGTCGTTCACAAATGTAACTGTGTACTGCGTAACTAATGTATTATATGTAATTTCAAGATCAGACCAAGCTTCTCTATATTTTGCAAGAATCTTTTCTTTCATAACAGGAACATGTACTCTTCCTGTTACAACAGATTTGTCTACATTGTAACCATTCTTGTCAATACCACCCATTTTATAGAGTTTTTCAAGTAAATCGACAGATTCAAGCTCCCAATTAATTCCTATAATTCTTGCACGATTAACTTTTGGTGATTTTTTTAAAATATCTGCACAATCAATTGTATTACAGTTCTCAACAATCATTGTTGTAATCTGGTCGTATCCTGCAATTGATAAATTATCAAGATATTTAAGATTACGCATATTGATAGAAGTAAGTGTATTTGGAAGGAGTGCAGTTTTAATCTTTCCACCATTTGCAAATAGAACACCAGTTAAACCAGATCCTGTTGCATACAATTCTTTCAAGTTTCCGCATTTAGAAAGGTCTAAACTGCTCGAAAGATTTGGTGTATTTCGAACATCTAATTTCTCTAATAATTTATTGTTTCCAATTACAAGATTATTTAAGAATGTATTTGAATACCCATCTGTAGTATTACCAATAATAAGTTCTTTTAGTCTTTCCGCTTTTGAAAAGTCATTATCATGGATATAACATGCAGATATATCACCCATAGATTGAATTCTTGATGCTCCATAAACAAGAACAGCAGTATCATCCATTTGTGTATATGGGCATTTAATGTTATATTGTTTTCCTGCTTTTGCACGAACTTGAGTAGGAGAAGAGTTACCAAACATCACAGACAGATACATGTCTGAATACGGTGTAAGATGTAATGTATAGTCTGGCTTTACAACAGTTTCAACAGGAGTATTGCATCTAAACATAATCTGATTTGATGTAGCTGTTGTTCCAATAAATTTTGTAGCCATATACATTTCCTGGTCACGTTCAAACTGTCTACGCTGATATTTCTTTTTACCGTTCATCATTTGTTCTAAGAAACGAGTATTTCCATCTCTATATGTACGCTCATATTTGCGTTCGTAATCAAGCCTCCATAACTCTTCGCACCATTCATTTTGTTTTTCATCAAACTGATTGATTAAAGATGTTGCACTCCAACAGTTCTTTGATTCGCAAGTATTATACATAGAACGAAGTTGTGATTGCATTAAATCACGAATACGGCAGAAAAATACTGAGTCAGCTGCATTGAATATATATCCGGAAGATTTGTCACCATCTGTACGATAGTCTGTATCTTCTTTTCCATATGTCATTGTAAGCTCACCACTGTTATTACAATTCTGTTACTTTTATGACCTATATATATTAATATAGGCGGAAATGGTTCTTCTCTAGTCGGTCTGGTTACCGGCGACCATCTCTCTCACGTTTCTTTTATGTAGGATTATTGCGTGAGTTCAGACTGTTGCATACCTTGCCACATTAAGCGGCAAAGCCCTTTTCGTTCAGTCGTTGTTCCTCTATATATTTATCTTTATATCTGAATTTATATTTAGGATATTTCCAAACACCATTACATGTATCTCTAACAGTTCTTCTATCCACATGCATGTCTCTTGCGGCTTGCGCAACAGATACAAATTCTTTTACAACATTATTATCATCATCTAATAAAACTATTGGTTTATAAATTTTAATTGGTGGCATCCATTTATATGTCTTATTTGGATCGTAATCTTCTTTAAATACCCATAAATATCCATATGAATGAGAATTTACACCCATACATGTAAGTTGAATGTTTGGTGCGTTATAAATTCCACTTCTTCTAATATCTGCAAGAGAATCCCAAATTTTTACCAATTTACCATCTAATGTTAATTGACATACTGGTTTACTTAAAGGATTGTCTTTTCCTTTTGGTTGGTATTCACCGCAACCACGTTCTCCACCTAATGTAAGATTATATCCATTATTATAGCTATCATAAAAATCAATATAATAAATTTCTTTTTCATCAAGCTCTTCTGCTGACATCGCAGTATCTAATATTTCTGTTACTTCAAACGCATCAAAGCCATATTTTTCAATAGAATGGAACAAATGTGCATTGTATGTACTTCCTTTATTCTTCTTATATAAATGAAATTTATATACCCGTTCAATACCTTCACCTTTATGATAATAACGACTTTTAAATCCACGTTTTGTTTTTGTCTGCCCGATATATGATTGATTTGTAATTGTATTAGTTATTTTATAGATTATTCCATAGACTTCTTTGCCATTTATATTCACTATTTTATCATCTCCAATTTTTTGCAATAAAAATACTCATGTATCAACATGAGTAATAAATTAAATAAATATATAGTTGGAAGGCGTTGTCCGTCCTACCGGAGTTTCGCCGTATATAAGAAAAGGTTTTTTATACTTGGCACTAACATTTTATGCCAAGTGCAGAATCATTATCATAATCCCAGAAGTCGAAACGGTATCCTTTATTAATCTTAGCAGCTTCATCATCAATAGTATAATATTGTGCTTTATCTCCCAATGTACCAGCTTCTTCTGTGGTAATATAATATTTAGCCCAATGCGGAAATACATTTTTTGCACGGTTGTCCAACATAGTGTATCTCAATGTAAAGAGATAGAAGTATAGTGCGGAATCAACGATAAACCAATCTTTAAGTTTGTCTACGAAATCTTTATCAGATGATGTGATTACAAATTCATAGAAATCTCTCCAAATTTGTTTATTTTTATTTCTGATTTCTGTCTTTGCTTCGTCTGTTGATACAGGATCTCCATCTTTAGAATCTCCGCAACAGTCATATCTGAATTCGTATGTTCCATCCCAATCATTATACAAAGCATCATATGCTTCATTTCCAGATTTCCATTCTTCTTTTGAAATAGGATACTTCATTGTACCATCTGGATTTACAACACCAGTTTGGAATGTAGAGTTTGCAAGAGTATTATCACTAATTTCAACACAGAACTCATTCATGTCATCTGGATCATAAGCTCTTGTCAAATCTGTTTTCTTGGAGTCTCCTATATTACCAAGTGCATAGTAGTGCCATTCTGTGTCTTGGAACTCTCTATGTGTACTAACATCAGGATCACTTTCTTTAATAAATACAACACAGTTTACAAATTCCATGTCGTTCTTTATTCTAGGATCTCTTTTCTGAGCAGGTGACTTGTATGGAAGATATGTGTTATATCTAGCCTGTAAATAAGCATTATTAACCATTTCGGAGGAGGCTATATTTCAATTTTGTTACCCTATAGGCTTTTTATCCCATAGTTCTAATACTTATATAAAATATATTATTCATAAAACCATTTTAACTCGTTAAATATTTGTTTATTTTCAATTGCCGCACGAATTAATTGTCTACAATTATCAGTTAAGTTATAATATTTAATTGCGGACAAAATACTATCAAAATGCATTTCTTTTCCATCATCAGAAACAGACATTATTTTTTGTTTATTCGTCCGATTATGATTTTCAAAATATTCTTTGTATTTTACAGTACCGTCTTTATCAGACTGATAAAACCATGTCAAATTTTTATATGTAAATTGTTTTCCTTTTAATACATGGCAGATTCCATGTGGTGTCGCTTTTATTCCACGACTTTCTAAAACTCTAGCAGCATCTCTTGCGGAATCATAATATGTAATATTTCCATCAATATCAACGGAATAAATTGGTTTTCTATTTGGATTGTTATAACCAGCCCTATAATTATGAGTTCCATGATTTATGTTTTGTTCAGAAGTTACCCATTCTAGATTGTTCACATGATTATTTGTTTTGTCTTCATCTATATGGTTGACTTGTGGTAGGTTATTTGGATTTGGAATAAATGTTTTTGCAACAATCCTGTGTACCATAATTGTTTTAGCTTTATGATTTGAATCATATAGGCATACATGAAGATATCCTTTTCCATTGCCATGCTGTTTTAGCACAGTTCCTGTTGTAATGTTTTTAACCTCTCCACTTTTACTTACAATATAATTTTCATAACCACAAATCGGTTTCCACATTTCCATAGTATTCCTCCTTTCTTTTTTATTTTTTAAAATAATATATTTTATGCTTTCGTATTAGTTCAGCATATCTTTTCAACTTGCAAAACAAGTTGGCGCAGTCTCGTGGGAAGATTATATTCTATTATTCTCTAATAATAATAGGTTCACTTCCTATGCGTTGCATGTGACTATGTTTTTATACACAGCCTTCCATTCGGATTACCATTTCAGGCTTCCCGTTTTCTACTGCGCTACGCTATATACATCACTGTATATAGGGGCAAATATTTTACCTTTATGTTAAACCATCCGTTTGGAATAGAATCTCTTGTTAAAGAAACTCTACCAGTTCCATCTTCGGTCTTAGTTCCATCTCCTAGTGTCAATATTGTTTTGTAATCTGGGTCTAGTGGAATCTTACTTGTTACCTGATTTTTTCCATCAAAGCAACAAATAATATCTATATTTCTACCGGACGCACCATACTCGTTTGAGGTTGTTCCCTGTCCTGAATGGTATGCATTTTCAAATGTCCAGTTGTCTAATGTTGGATCACCGTTCTTATACAAACATTTAACAGTAGTATTTTTTACAAAATCCTTTTTATTATTTGTAAAGTGCGGTGCTTCAATCATAATAATTCTCATGTCTGGACACGCTTCTGAAAGATGTTCTGGTGTAAGCATTTGGTTTTCATCATAAATTTGATTTCTCTTAAAACGGTCAATCATTTCTGTGGCAGTTCTTGCGTCAGCAATGAAGTTTGAAAGAATTGCTTTTGTTGTGAGAGAAGTATTATATGCTTTCATTCTATAAATAGCAACATCGCAATCATCACAACCAATCGTAATAGGTACAGGATTCTCCTGGGTAAATGAATAATCGGATGTATAACTCATTGGTCTACAAGGAGTACCGTCTTCATAAGACATTACAATTGGAATATCCGAATCTTTACTAATGTTAAATTCCCATTCAATGATATCTTCTTCACTATATGGAACATAAAGTGATTTTGCACTAGATTTGATATATGCTTCATGAACATTCATTTGAAGACCAATGTTACCTTCTTGACATGTTAAGAAAGTAGCGTCTGCTTTAGCTACGTTAGATGTTTTAAATACGAATTTAAATTCTTTTCCGTTACGTCTTGCATCATCTGCAAATAAATTGTATGAGATAGTAGCAGTAGTTCCGGCTTTTACTCCAAAATACTGATCACCATTTTCATCAATCTGATATCCACCATTTTCCCAATCAAAGTTTTCTGAGACAGTCATTTTAATATCTTCATTTGTGTCACAAACCCATAATCTATTTGCATCATTATTTGATCTTCCGACCGGGTTAAAGTCAAACTGAAGACCTGCTGTAACAGGTTCTACATCAATATCCAATTTTTCAACTGTAACATTAACTGTTTTAACAGTATCTCTACATTTAATTGTCAATACATGAGAACCAACATCTGTAGGTTTATACTGCCATGTCTGTGTATTTGAATCTAATTGAAGCGTAGAAATTTTCTTACCATCAACAGAGAGTGTGACAGTAGGGGTTTCTGTCTTAGGATCATACACTGTATATATGATATTTTCTGTATCATACTGCTTAACTGTAAGATCTTTGGATACACATCCGATTACAGGAACATTTGATTCTGAATCGTACCAAATTACATCCTTATAAATATGATTTGATTCAACCGTACTTCCGTTAACCTCTGCTGTGATATATACTTCTACAAGATGCGCTCCATGTCCCTGTGGTTGAATATTATAAGCCATCGGGATACCAGAAGATGTTGTTGTAATTTTATATAATTCTGTTCCGTCTAGTTTAAAATGAATGTCTTTTGAAATCGCACCATAAGGAGTATAATCAAAAGATACTGGTTCATTAATTGGATACGTTAATTTATCATTAAATGAAGAATCTAAGCGGATATCAATTTTCTGAACTGTCCAAGATTTTGTAACAAGACTTCCTGCGTCATCTGTGATGGAGAGTAGTAATTTCTGAGAACCTAATGAGATATAATCTGTAGCATCAAATGTATTTTCTCCATTTACAGCAATTCCTGTTGCAATTGTCTGTTTTCCGATTTTCCATGTGTAATTTCCTTCAGAAACAACATCTCCTGAAGAGTCTTGACCAAAAAAGTTGTATTTGATGATTGCTTTATCTGTTGTTGTTACAATAAGTGGAGATTTTGTTACATATTCAATTTTAAGAGTACTTGTCGTAGAACCTCCGCCACCTCCACCAGAAATCTTAAATGTAGCTTTTTGTGTACGTTGTTCCTCTTCAGTTCCTTCTTTTTCGATTTCCCAAAGAGTATAAATATTATCCTCACTATAAGTTGCATCATAAGTTTTTCCAGGATCTGTACTTAATTTTCCAATAGTATCTTCTAAGCTCGCAACCTTAGTACCAACAGCAGCAATACTAGATTTGTTTGAATTAGCTGTCTGTTCAACCACACCAACTTTTGTTGATAAATTTGATACATCAGATGCGTCAGCCTTTGCTGCCAATAATTGATTTGTAGCGTCTTTGTCATAATATTTTGTCTTTAATGTTTCTGGTAAATCATCAATATTTTTATGAATTGCTTGTAAATCAGAATTGACCGTACTTTTAAAAGTATCAAAAGATTCTTGAATAGGAGCAGTAGCAGTGGAAATTTTCCCGTCTACAACTTTTCCATAAGATACAACCCATTCTGCTGACGGGTCAGTGTTTAGAACAATATCTTTAATCTTTTTATCTCCATTGTAAAACGACATTGTTCTTGTATCAGAATTGTACTCAACATTAAATTTAGCCAAACCATCTATGTTGTTAATTTTATTATAGACATCTGTTAGGTCGATATTTTTTAATAATCTATCAACTTCTTCTTTTGTATAATAAGATAGAAGATAAGATGCTATTCTAGTATCAAGAGTTGTAGAAAGTTCTTTTTTTGCACTGTTGATCACATCTTGCGATTTGTCAGCAGACGCTTTCGCTTCCTTTGCTGCTTCCTTTGCTTCATTAGAAGCAGTTTGTGCCTTACCAACTTCTTCCGTTACCTGTTTAAGAAATGTCGTCATCCATCCTGTGTCAGGAGTTGGTTCAACTGTTCCATTTCCAGATAAGGATTCTTCAACATTAAATTTTGCATTTCTTGTGATTAATTTATAGCTATCACCTTTTTCATTAGTTCCGATTGACTGGATTTCAAATAAAACTTCACCTTTTGTTGCGCATACAGATGCAGGAATAATAACACCAAAATACAAATAAGAATCGTCATATTGAACATTTACTGGTGTCACATACACGTCTCCACCTAAAGGAGTGACACAGTGCATCAACAATGTCATGTTTAATTGGTCAATATTATCATATCTACGAAACATTTTAAATGGAATATATTGAGAGTTTTCTTCCTGTGTAAGATTAATTTGAGAAGAGTCTAATGTAATATTCTTGTTTTCATCAATGATACTAAAATTAGGATCATAATATTCCGTATATTTTACATATTTATCACTGTATGGTAATGACAAATCTGGCTGATCAGAAACAATGTTTTCTGCACTATATGCTTCTGTATCATATGCTTCATATACAGGTTTTGCGCTTATAACGGCAGATTTTGTTTCAGCTTGCACTTTTTTTAAAGATTCTCCAAATGATAATGCCAAAATATCACCTCCATTTTATTCTTCTAAGAGCCATATACCACCGTTACTTTGATTTTCTGGCTCATATTTACTTGCTATAACTTGATTTTCAAACATATTTACAATTTTTGTACTACTGTATGTTGTAATAGAACTTGTTATTTCATCGTTAATTGCAGACTTTAACTCTGTATTGAGTGTTGCCATAATATCGTCTACTTCTTTTTTTGCTGCGTTACATTTTTTAATTGCGTTTGCAGTATCATCTTGTCTTTTGTCCTCGGCAGACTCTCTGTTTTGTTCTGCGGCAGCCCTTGAGTTTTCAGCATTGACACGACTTTGTTCTGCATTTGCTCGTACTAACTCAGAAGCTTTTCTTCGGTCTTCTTCAGTCTGTCTCTCTGTTTCGTTATTTTTCCTTCTATCTTCTGCACTAACTCTATCTTCTTCTTGTTTTGAAATTATTTTATTTAATTTTTTAATTTCAACTATTTGTTCACGAGTTGTTTTGATAAGCTCATCTAATATTAAAAACTCATCTTTTGATACGAAGTTTGTGTCATCGACTAAATTTTTCTGAACTTCTAATTTAAACGGAAAGGTTGTAATAATAGCAGCATTATTAATAATCTGTACTTCTCCAATGCATGTACCATATTCACCGAGAGTTTGTGATGTTGGCTGAAAAATCACCTCACCATTAATTAATGTTCCGTAATTATAAATAGCCTTTCCAGATGGCTTTTCGAGATATATTCTAATATCTGTTGTCTCTAACGGAATTTCATAATCGTCAAATATAAAATGAAATTCTCTATATGTATCGTATTGAACTGCTTCACCAATTGCTAAAATATTATGTTGCAATCTAATACGAATTGACTGTTGTAAAGTTGCCAAGTATCTCACTCCTTTCCGTTAATGTATTATTTATCTGTATTTAATGTTTCTTTATTGTCAGAGCAATCAACTGTAATATCATTATCCTGTGAATGGTACTGCATTAATGATTGTCTGTATTCAATTTCAGAAGATGCAGAAACTTCACTCATAATATCTTTCATAATCGCTTCGACCAAGAAAGCTGGGAGTTGAAAATTGTTAATTGCATTAACAAGCATTTCTCTGCATTCTCTATATCTAACCGCCATTGGTTTTTCTAATTCTTTTTTATCCATTCTTATAATCCTTTCTTTTATACTGTCCCTACAAATCCCTTTGGAATTTTTGCAAACAATTCCTTATCAACATATATCTCCATGTAATTATTATTTATCTTCATAGATATTTTTGATGTGGAATCAGAAGTAACCACATTTGCCTTTTTGTCCCATATATCCTTTGTTGTAAATTTATTGGCTGTACATTCTCCATCATTGGTAACAACAAATTCCGCATTTAATCCATCTTTATTCGTAGCACCTGCAAACAAGAAAGGTGTTACACTAGAACCAATTCCAGAATATTTTGTATCTGACTTCTTTAAAACCAATGGATTGTATAAATAAGAACCGCTTGCTGACAGTACACCTGTATTTGTTATTTTCATTCCTGATGTCGCACTCTCAGATGGCTCTGATCCAATAGTGCTTCCAGTTTTAAGTAATGTTTCAGTTCCAGATATATGGTCAATGTCAATCTTTACAGACTTATCTAATGTCAATGAAGATGCATTTACTTTTCCAATAAAATTCAATGTGTTGTCAGCATCAAAATAAAATACTGGATTATCTTTTGCCTTTAACGTGAAAATAGACGTATCTTTGTTTGATATAAGAATTGTATTGTTTCCATTTGTTTCATTTAGTCCAGTACCAGAAATAACAAGCTTTGTTGCCGTTACACTACCAGTATAAGAAAGGTCTCCATCATCTGTTACTGAGAAAACTGGCACACCATTCTTTTGAATTGATAACAACGACTTCATATTAGGATCGACAGTAAAAGTATTTGTTCCATTTGTAATATTCAAACCATTCTTATCATCGAATGTCATAGTACCTTTTTTATTATAGATACCAATTTCATCACTTAACATTACCCCACCAACTAACTGTCTTGCGATAAGTCCATGCCCAATTTCCATCTGTTTTGTTTTTGGATTGTAATATTCAAACTCTCCAAAAGCTGCACTGGCTGTTTCCCAATTGTTAGTTGTATATGCAATGATATTACTTATTAATTTAATCTGAACAGGAGAGTACTGGCTAAGTTCTTCTTCCCATTTTCTAAGCAAGATACCATGTTGATCAATTAAAACATCGGAATTTGCACCAGAAGTAATTTTTGTTGTGGTTGCATTAATTCCTTCTTCCAACCATCCCTCAATTGTTTCTGTTGTTTTAGTTGATTTTTCTGCCTGTTGTTTAACAGAATTATAAGATGTAGCCATTGACTTACTTTGTTCTATCACTGATGCAACATCATTAATAATTCCCCATTTCTTAGTAGCGTCTGAAAAATCAACTGAAATAGAATCGAAGTTATCAAAATCTAATTGATAACTTATAAGCCTTAGTTTGTAGACAACATCATCTATTTCAACCCTCATCCAGTTCCCGGTCTTGAAATAATCGGTTATTTTTTCAAATCCTTTCATAGCAAAAAGATTCTTTAATGTTGTTGAAATAGTATTATTTAGCTCTGCTGATTTTTTGATATCTTTTGTCGCAGCTTCTATAAATTTATTTGCATTGTCAAATAATTCTTTATTTGATAAACCGTCAGATATATAATTGTCATTCGACCAAACATCTTCTCTGATATGAAGATTTAATTCAGCCCATGAGTCACCAATGTAATCTCTAAATGATAGTTCCTTATTAATAGACTCTCTGTTATCTACAATATAATTTCTTAATCCATACTGAATAATATCTCCATTCTCGTCTTGGATGCCTTCAATAACTGCTACCTCTGATTCTCTAAGTAACAATTCCTCGTTAATCAATACCTTCTTTTGATACATTGGAAGATATAATTTTTTGTATAAATTACCCTCTGTATATTTCCATGAATCTTCTTCGCTTGCACCTTGTTCAATCATTACATTAAGACAGGCTTCACACGAATCGTTTAATATTTGTAAATTTGTATAACTATACTGACGCAAAGACTGTATAAACTTTTCATCATCTTGCTTAAACAAAGTAATAATTCCTTTGTTTTCATCTTTGTTTTTTGTAAGTACCTTGTCGATCTGTTGCTTGATGAAGTTTTCATAATCTCCATTAAACATAATTGTTAGTTTATCTGTATCAGCGGTTTCTTCTTCGTCATAATAACTTTGAACGGTTAACGTTCCAGTCCATGTAAGCCCATCAAGAGCAGAGTTCTTTACTTTAACCCTGTATTTAGCTGTGTCAATAAACACCTTACAATAATTAATAATTGCGCTATTTGCAGTTGCCAAAGAAATGTATTCTAATTTTTCTATTGAGATAGGAGAGAGTGTTTTAGAAGTAAGAAGTGCTGCTTGTTTGCTTGCAGACGTTTCTGATATTTGTACGCTTGGTGTAAGACTGTTATATAAGAATCCATAAAAATCAATGCAGTCGTAGTAGATTTTTATCAATTGTGAATAACCTTTGATTGGTACTGAAACTTCTTCCAGTGTCTTATCATATATTTTATATTTCGCAATTAACGAATTATATTTATTAATTATGTCATGCGGAATGTCTGGCGTGTATTCATCTCTATAGTATGTGTTTAGCTTATCATATTCATTCAATTTATCTCTAAGATTATCTGACATATCTGCCTTCATATCATCAGAGAACCAATAAATATACTGACTTCCAGATGGACTGGCATTAATAACAGATGCTGTCATTAAGTCATCACCAGCTTCTAAATAAAAACAGTTTTTAACAGAATCAGTGTCCGAATCAAGATTTAATTCTTCTGTAAGATTTTCTCTGTTAATAAAAATAGTAGTATCTTCTCCATAACCATTTGTAACATCTATACTTCCGCATTTTGGACATTGATCAAAAAATTCACCTCTGTATCCACATCTTTTGCAACTTGATTCTAAATCATATACAGATATAGTTCGCATAAGAGCATAATCATCTGTCAATGAACCAAATATTTCAAATGCGTTTTCTTCAAGAATAATACTTTCGTCTTCATCTGGATCTATATATAAAACCGGATTAATACATTCTTGTTCTCCATAAACCACAGATGATGGAGAGCCAGGTTCTCCAAACACAAATAAACAATTCAATTCTTCCGCTATTTTCATAAAAGCATCATAAATTGAAATGTTGTCAAAAGAAAATGATCTTTGCAATTTTCTTAAAGATTCATCTACGTGAACAATAGTATAATGACTTGCTTTATCTTTTATTATCCTATCTAAAAGAGAAGCATTGCTATTATCTTTATTGTAAAGCTGTGTTGGCTCATAATTATCTCTTTTGATATCTTTTTCTGTATTGCACTCAAAGTTGTGCATTAATAACTGACCAAGTTCACACTCCTGCAATGCGGTACACGAAACTTCTTTTGTATTGTCATCGGATTCATTGATTGTGACCTTCATTACAAAATATTTATTCCATTCGACAATATACAATAGTCTAAAATTTTTTACTTCGTTCCAATAAACATACTTTTTATTGTTTTTATATTTGTGAACAGAAAATGATACTTCACAAGCAGAATTCATATTATCTCTTGTTTTTATCTCTGTGTCATTGTCTATCATTCCAACTCTATCACCATTTTGAGCAACGATGATCATGGTTGGTTTTTCAGGCATTCCTGCTTTATTAAATTTAATCTGTATTGGCATATTAAACCACCACCTTCACATAAGGGGAATATGTCATTTCAATCTCAACTGGAATGGATGATCTAATCACGTTCTTTCTGTTGTCATATGAATTTGAAACTCTTAAGAATTGATAATTGAAATCATTTTGAATCTTGTGATATGGAATAGAAGAGTAGAAAACTAAATCTTTTGTAAATGTTATTTCTTCGTTAAAAGAGCAGTTTTCTATAATTGTTACTCTATCTTCATTTAAGTTTGTTAATCTTAAATCACCTTGCCCAAGTACTGTTATTTTCATATCTGGATAAATATATCCTTCTTCGTCAGACATATCAAAAAACGTAAATACTTCACCATCGTTTAATCTAAATTTGTATTTAATTGGTTCATGTAATGAGAATGGTGCATCTGAAACAAAATTAAGTTCAAGTACATAAGTCTGTCCATTAACTTGAAGTTCTGACACATTAAAGCTACCATTCATATAGTAATCAGCCCAATTCTCTTGAATTAGTTTGAATTTATGATAACCAGGTCTACATAGCCATCTTTTGATTTCTCTTATTTCATAAGGTGTAAACACCGACATTCCAGACTTACAATCATATTTACATATCTGAAATGATATCTCTACTCTGTCTTCATAATAAGAACTAACTAAAGAAAATTTATTTCCATAAAACTGAGAGACTGTATTAAATGTTCTTTTGGCGATATTGTCTATTGTTTCGAATCCAGACGAAACATCTGTGTAACAGACCATGCATCCCCAATTTTTTAAATACTGTCCATCATATTCAAAATCTGTTGCCAGCATTCGCACACCTCCTATATTATTTGTTTTCTATCTTGTCCTGGATTTCTTTGAAAGAGTGCAGTTGTCCAATAAGAGTCGAATATTTTTCTCTTAAAATACCAATATCTTCAATCTCTTTTTCCCATTTTTCTTTCAAAGAATCCAATTCATCATATCTATCTTGCAATGTTCTGCTATCTGTAATTTGTTCATTTAATCTATCGATTTCTGCTTGAAGTCGCATATTTTCTTTTTCTAAGATTTTAATTTTCTTTTCATTATCCATATTTTTTCTCCATTACTATTTTTATAGAACAGTCCAAAAGGACTATTAAAATAGAGAGCATAGATTTGACTCTACACTCTCCAACATATTAGAATCTTTGTTTGTATTTTCCGATAGTGCTATTTCCAGCAATAGGTTCAAGAACCATTGTTTGTACCATCTTTTCAAACTTAGAATCTTTTTGTAATTGTCTGACGAAATCATTATAATCAGATACTTTATCAATTGGGATATTGATAGTAACTGTATTCGTCTGATTCGCAGTAAACTCATTAAACATGTTCGGAACTTCCGGTGGATTCTGAATCATGCTATCAATGAATCTTTGTGGATCGTTTGCAAAACTCCATAAGTTTTCATGAGCATCGTTATTAAACACAGATGAATTCTTACTTAGCGGAGTTAAAATAGAACCATCATCAAGTACAATTGTTTCAGGTTTCTTATGCTCTCCGACAACAGCCATTTCATCTTTTGGGACAGACTTAATACCTTTCTCATATCCACTAATCTGACTTAAATCAACCCATCCAAGAGGATGCGCTGCATTTTTATCTTTAGCAATATGATATTTCTTTTTTGCCCAAGATGCGTTGTTGATTTTAGTAATGTATACTGTCTGTCCATGCATCTGTGTTCCAGTAGGACTTATACCATCTGAACTATAATAATATGCACCACTGTTAAATATAACCGCATCTCCAACATTCGGAACACCATCACCGCTTGATGTTGTTGCAGGTTTTGGAGTAGGTTTCGCAGGTTGTGAAGCAGGAGTGGAAGATGATGGTTTCTTAGTACTTGGAGAACTAGCACTTGCTTTTTTATTAGAAGCATCTACAGTTTGTTTAATAAGATTCGTCAAATCATTTATTGCATTCTGAACTCCTGTAATAGAAGACAAGAAATTAGTACCATAATTGGTAATAACTTGATTTGCCGAATTCCAAATTGTATTCATGCTTTCAGTCATTGTGTAACCAACGCTATCAGCTTTTGCTTCTAATGTATCTCTAATTGCGCCAGCTTCAGAATTTACATTTGCAATCACATCAGATACAAGAACATCAATATTATCCAGTCGCATATTAAGGACTTCTTCATACTGTTCATATAAATCATCCAATAATTTCTTCTGATCTGCAATTGAACGTTCATATTGAGTTTCAGCCAAATCTTGTTTCGCATCATTCAAATCATTCTGTAACTGCTGTCTCTTTGATGCACCTTCTTCAGAAGTATCCCCTTGATATGCAGCTAATTGTTTCTCGATGGAAGATATTTCTTTCTGCTTTTCGGCTAACTGTTTCTGATAATCATACATATCCTTGTTGGTATCAAGTAAGTCAGTGTACTTATCAATCAACTTTTGAAGCGCATCAAGTTGAGATTTAATACCATCTTCAACTAAATCTTTAATCGCATCCTTTTCCTGCTTTGCAGACGTAATAGACTCTTGCTGAAGTTTAAGTAATTCACTTCTACGGTCAATGAGTGTCTGATTGAATGGATCAGATTTTAACTGTTCGTCAATCTTTTCCATTTCTTTTCTATACTCATCAGCCTGTGCCATGAAAGTATTGCGTTTTACGCCATGAAGACCAAATGTAGCTTTTCCATATTCTGTAATCTGACCACCATTCTTGTCGTCATACATCTTCTCACTGGACATAAGTTCTTTAAGGAAATCTGCTTCGTCGTTGATTTTAGAGATTCTGTCTTGAAGTTTGTCAAATAAATCCCATTGAATCTGACGAATACTATTTTCCCATTCGATAGTACTCTTATTGCAATTCTGAATAGACTCATCAATAGAATCTATTTCGTCTTGCATGTTATACCATGACTCAGAATACTTATCTATTTTTCCACTACTAAGTGCGCTATTTAAAGAATTAACCAGTGCTTCACGCTCTGCGTACAGCTTATTGATTTTTTCATTTTCGTTAGAAATCAGGCTGTCATAATACTTTGTGCTAACAATATATCCAGATGTCTCCGTAATATCAATCGCACCCTCAAGCATTGATTGTGTATGTTCAAACTGTTTTAAGATTGCATCGTATTCATCTTTAATGTTATTGAAACGTTGTTCAATTAGTTTAGACTCTTGTTCTTTGAGATCAATAATCGCATCTCTACAATCAAGAGCTTTTTCATACCAATTCTTATAATCACTGATCTTTTCTTTCAGATCAGAATCCGTGATTGTTTCAATGTCAATTTTACCATTTTGGATTTTATCAATCCAATCCGAAGAAAGACCTTCTCCTGCTGATTCAGCTTCTTTAATATATCTGTCATATGCCTGTTGCTGTAATGAGATTTTTTCGGTTACTTTTGAAAGCTCAGAAGATAATGCTTCATTACGCTTTGACCATGTGCGATATGTACTTGAAGCAGTTGTATCTAATTCGTCAATCTTACGTTTGATACGGTCTAACTTTGTTTCAATCCAATCAAGTGTTTCTTTTGTTTCCTCTTTGTCGTTTGATGAATTGGAGGATGAGTTAGGTTTTGAGGAAGAACTTGAGGAATTGGATGATGATTTTGATGATGATTTGGAGGAGGATTTTGATGATTTCTTTTTGGAGGAAGAAGATGAAGAATTAGAATTACTTGATGGAAGTCTTCCGCCAGATGCGTATGCAGTTCCCTCTAAAAACGCAGGAAGTCCAGGTAATGAAGGATTTCCTTTTCCACGAGACTTTGTAAATCCTTGACTAAGCAACTCTTTCGTCTGTTTTGAATTGAATACAACTGATCCTGCTGGTATATTAGCAAATTCTGCACCATTAGATCCTGTTGTAAACCAGCGATTTCCAGAAACTACAAGTTCCTCGCCAACCTCACCCGTAAGAGCAACTTCATCTTTTTTAGTTTTCCAACTGTCTTTTAAATTATAAGAATCGCTTAAAGTTCCGCTTGCGTGAGCAGTTCCAAGAAGTTTATCTCCACCAGTGAAAAACCTAATAACTTTTTGTACAATTGTTGGTGCGTGTAATATTCCAGAATTATTCGGTGTTCTATTAACTGCCTGTCCTACGGAAGAAGGAGACTGTGATACTTGTGAATTGTTTGGAGTTCTATCGATTGTTTGATTAGCATTTGGAACTTCTGTTGGATAATTGCCAATTGTATAGCTGACAGTTCCATCTGTGTTTTGCACTGCACTTAATTGATAATATACGCCATCAACATTTGCAATGTACCCAATTGAACCATCTTGATATTTAACTGCTGCTACAGCTTGATCAACGCCATCTACATTTGCTGTAAACACAATCGAATGCCCAACTTCAAGTGCATTTATATCATCTTTTACTTTTGAAAAATCGGCATCAACAGAAAACGTTGTTTTTGTTTGGTCGTTTAACAAAGATTTTAACGCATCTTGAACCCTTTGTTCGTCTGGAGTAAGTTCTACTTTAACCTTTGGATTTTGGGACTCTGTATTTTTTACAGCATTTTCAAGTTCTGATGTATCTGCAACATATGTGATTTTTCCATCTTTATCCGTCTGTTGAGTCAGTTCTTGTTTCGAACCATCATCCATAACAGAATAATAATGAATTGTACCATTTTCATCCTTACAAGCTTCAATATCTTTCTGAATACCACTTACATCTGCTTTATATGTGATTGTTTCCCCATTCTTAAGATTATTATTAATCCAATCCAAAGAACCATCGAATTCTGTTGTAAAACGAATCGTACCATCTTGCTCTGTAATTTTATGGACTTCTTTTGGAACACCGGCTACATTTGCGGTATACTTAATTGTACCATCTTGATTTTTAATAGCTTCAACTTGTGCATTGTCAAGATCATCTACATCTGCTTTAAATGTAATCTTTTCATCTGTTTTAAGTGAAGTTAGTTTCTTTTGAAGATCATCATCATTTAATTTTGCATCAATATTACATGTAATAGAATCTCCAAACAACTCTTTAATCTGTTTCTCTGTCAATGTTCCTTTTTCTACAAGGTCATTGAATAGAGCAGTAGCAGTAGGAGTATCAAGAAAAGAATTCCAATCAAGTTCTCCGCCATCTAGTTTAAACTGTTGAAATGCATTCTGAAGCTCCAATAAAGCATTTATTTCTTGATTTATAGCAGCTCTTTCTTCTTCACTTTTCCCAGCCATATCCTTGGTTAATGAAGTTCTTTTCGCATAAGATTGAGCATATCCTTCATCAGAATCTTTTGTCACACCAGTTTTTCCTTCAAGCATTCCTAACGCTTGTTCTTGTGCAACTCGAAGCGCAGCTTGATCCTGATTAGATCCACTTGCTTCAGCCATAGATTTCAATTCCTGAATTTTTTGCTGAATAGAAGCCAAATCGTACTCAAATTTAATCTTTACAATCTGATCTTCAGACAATCCAGATAAATCATCTTGGAATTTTTCATACTCAGAATCATACCCTTCGATTAGTTTTTTAAGACGATCCTTTTGTGCGCCATCTTCCATAGAATCATAAACATCTTTGATTTGATCCAAAGAATTTTTGTAATTTTCAAGAAGTTCTCCACTCTTTTCAATTCCGTCAAATTCAAAACCATGTTCTTCCAATTTACTCATTGCAAGCTCTACATTAGAAACACTTGTATTGAGCTTGTCAGCTGCCTCGGCAGTGGTTTTAAATTTCATTGAACCATCATCGTTCTTGAAAGTCCATTCATTATCTCCTAGAGATGATGCTAGTCCTGCGTCTTTAAAATCGTTCAGAACATTTGTCATATTTGTAAGTTCATCTTCATTACCATACCAACGTTCTAATAACGCTTGACTTTGTTCCCAAGCTTCGACATATGCATCAGATGCGTAAGTGTAAGCATCTGCGTTATCTTTGAGTTTCTTTGCAATGTCATATCCAACGCCAAATTGAGCCATTGATTTGAAATCATCTGTTCCAACAAGACCATTTTTATACATTTCTTTTGCGGTCTTGTAATAACCCATTGTGGTATCGTAATTTGCACCTTGATTTTCTGATTCGAAACTCTTTTTTAATCCATCAAAAGTCCCATCAACTGACTTTACTGCTTCATCAGCTTCTTGAGCTTCTCTTTTAATGTCTTCGAAATATCTAACAAATGCGTTTTCTGATACTCCAATATCTTTAAGACGCATACCTGAAGCTCTAAATGCCTCCAGTGCTTCTTCGGCAGATTTTCCGCCTTTCGCCAAAGATACGAGATAATCTTTCATAGAAGATCCGGATTTAGAAGAAGAGAAGTAATTTTCGAGATTGTTTAAATACTTCTCATTCTTTGTCTTGCCCATATTTACATATTCATTAATTGCGTCTTTCCACTGTTTTACATATGATTCAGATCCTTTTAGTGCATTGCCATATTCATCAGTACTGCTTTCAACCCAACCTTGAATTGTATCATATTGATTAGATAATGCCGATGTGATTTCTTCAATGTTTTTTAATTGCTCTTTTTGGTTTTTTAATTGGAGTTTATCTTGTGGATTTTTTGCTAATTTCTTTTCTGTTTCCGATAATTCTTTCTTTGCATCAGATAACTTTTTAATATTAGAAGTAAATTGGCTAGTTATAGTAGTATCATCATTATTTTCCTTTTTCCAATGATGTTTTTCTGTATCAAATGTTACATTTCCATCTGAATCAGTATATTGTTTTGTAGGAGAAAAAATAGTATCTCCGATAGACTTTAATGTTCCAAGAAATGTTCCATATTTTTCACGTTGGTTTTCTGTATATGATTGTTCTTTTGAACTAGCAGCTTTCGCATTTTCTGCTACAATTTTCGATTGAGCTTCTGCTAATTTTGTCTTTATTTCCAACTGTCTTTCAAGTTCTTCATTGGTATGTTGAAGTTTTTCTAACTCAACTTCTTCTGCAAATGTTATGACACCATTGTTTTGAAGTTCTTTTAATTCTTCAATTCTTGATTTTGTATTATCAAGTTCTGAATTTAAAGATTTAACTTCTGATTTTGTATTTTTATAATTAGATAATGAGTTTTCAAATTTTTCTTGCGCACGAGTAAATCCTGTCTGTGTATAATCCCAAGCCTTGTATACAGCAATAGCAGCTCCAACGGCAGCAATTACAGGAAGCATTGCTTTAAGAGAAACAAGCATTCCCTTTAAACCGTCTCCAAGAGATGAAGTAGATGCTTTTTCAACTTCTCCTAGAGAGGTAAAACTATCAGCTAGACCATCAACATCGTTGACCATATCTTTCATATATTGTCTAGTTTTTTTTATATCACCTTGATCTATCACCGCTTTAAGAGCATTCCCTTTTTCCTTGCTAAGTTTACCACTCTTGATTAACGCATCTCCGACATCATTAATACTATCGCCTGCTGTGTCAATTGCTTTTGCCCATGTAAGTTTCCCAGTTCTTAGTTTGTCGGTCATTGTGGCATCAGAAGCCATTGCTAACACTTCATTTTTTAAAGAGTCTGTTAAACCAATTGCGTTTGCTTTTGCTTCAATCTGTGCTTTTGAAAATTCACTAACACCATCTGCGTTTATACGAAATTGCTTATTAAACATCTCCGCAGTGATATTTTGCATATCACTAATAGAAGATGCTGTTTTGAAATTATTTGTTTTTAGTCCACCACCATTAAATAAAGCAGCAAGTTCTCCATTTTCAAATAAACTACCTAATTCTTTAAACTGCATTTATGTGATATAAAACATTGGCATATTTTATAAAACATGGTAAAATAAGGTAATAAATACAAGGAGTGATAATTATGGGTAAAAATTTTGATTGTCCTGGCTGTGATAGATGGATCAACGATGAAACGCTAGAAGCGAACAACAATTCCTGTCCTTATTGTGGATTATCTTTCGACAATAAAGAATTAGTAGAAGATTTAAAAAAAGGTTATATCTGCCCTAAATGTGCAGATGTTTACAGTAATGTAGATTGCAGAAATAACTCTGGATTATGTAAATACTGTGAAACAGGATTAATAAAGACTGATATGGTTTATAAAGACTTATTATATTCAACCTGTGACGATTATATCGAAAACAAAGACAAAGCTCGAATTGTTGCAAACAAATATGGCGACTTTCAGTTCTCTGAAGTTGCGTATGATGAAAGAAGGAAGAAAATAAAAGCGGAAGCAGAGTTGAGAAAGATGAAATCCGCTCAAAGTAATTCATCACTAATATCAACTTCACCCCCATCTCAACCACATTGTCCAGTATGCAACTCTACCAACATAGAAAAGATTTCTGTCGGAAAGAAAATTAAAGGATCTATGTTGTTTGGATTATTCAGCAATGATGCGAAGAAACAAATGAGATGTAAAGATTGTGGATATAAGTTTTAATCAAATAAATGTGTAATCGTATAACAAAACAATTTCGTTCTTAGAAGTAAAATCGGTATTCTTTTCTTTTTTACTTCTTTTGAATAAACATAATTATCTTTCAAAATAAAATCACCTACGCTTTCTGGAGGAATTGATATGACAAACGAAAATAACAAAAATATAAAGCAAACTACAGCAGATAAAAACAACCAAAAAGATACTCGTAAACCATTACCGAAAGCTAATATAATCGGTAAACGCCTAGAAATATTTAATATGGATTTAAATGTTATGTACAAGAAGAATAAGAAGAAATAGCATTTTACTTATTTTTTGCTTTTTCCCATGTAACAAATGACATTCTACATTTTTTGTTTTCTTGATCTGCAATTTCGTCTTGTTTTTTATTAAAATCATCACATATTTTTTGTTGCTTAAAGGAAAGACAGAATATTTCTGGTTGCATTCCTATAATATGTGCTTTTGGCAAAGGAGATTTTTTTAATGAGTTCATATAACGATATCCTTTCTTTTGAAAATGACTACTACAAAGAATTATATTACGATGGTGCAAAACAGAGAGATAGGATAAATAGTAAATTTACACCAACAATAACATTATTAACTGCTGAAACATCTGGAATCATTTGGATTATCTTCAATTTAGTGAAGAAGATGAAGTCGTTTAATTTTATATCAGTTACAGCAACAATAATCTTGTGTTTTATAATTTTATTTGGGTTAGTAGCTCTTGTGAATTTTTTATTTTGTTTTTTAAAATATGGCTTTCTATATCCAAAACCAGCCGATGTGAAAAATTTTATTAAAGAAAATAAAACATATATTGGTGAATATACAGAAAAAGAGATTGTTGATAATATTGTAGAACAAATTTCTTCTGAATATATTACAATGGCAATTAAAAATAATAAAGAAATAAATAACAGGTCAAAATATCTGAACAAGTGTTACATAGGAATTGTGTACACGTTGTTATTTATGATTATTGAATTCCTAATATTATTGTTTATGTAAAAGTATAATAAAATATAATTGGTATATTCAGTAAGACAGCTAAAAGTCAGTTTCAATGTGATGATTGCGGATATAAGTGGTAGGAGAATGAAAATGATTCTAAGAAAATGGTAGAATAATACAAAAGAGACATCAACTAAGATGTCTCTTTAATATAAAATTCATCAGTAAGGTTATGCCACCTAAAAATTAAATTTGTCGTAAGTATCCGAGCAATGACCTCTATGAGTATAACTGTAAAGCAGATTGCCTATAGGTACAATCAACAAAATCAAAGGGATACAATATAGATATCAATGAACTTTATATATATTATATATCATATTTTATTAAATTTGTAAAGCTTTTCTCAAGCGTTTTCGTATTTCTTTCATGTCGTTCGGATCTATTTTGGTTATAAACTTACCCATACGAGATTTTGATACACATCTAATATCTTCACATTGTACGGCAGAATCAAACGCTAATGAATTATATTTAGATTTTTTCAAAATATAATGCCAATCATAATAAAGTTCGGTTTTTGTACCATCTTTATATTTTATTTCTTTAGACAATGGAACAATTATTACATTTGAACTTTTCTTATTAATTCTATCACTAGAGACAATTAAACAAGGTCTAGCTTCTAATCTACTTTTTTCATGCCCTATATTTATTCCCATATAACATGCATAAATACATCCACGTGGGTAAAATACATTCGCTTGACTACGACGTTCGAATTTTTCTTGAAGTCTGAGCTTATGACATGCCCATCTATATAATTCTTCATATTTATTTCTTCTATTCGTTGGCATACAATAGCCCTCCTCGTTTGTATAAGCTAATTATATACCAATATGTTATATATTAATAGATGGAACATACGTTCTAATATATGCTAACAAGTACAAAAAAAATACCAATATTTTATATTTGACTCAATTCCATTTTCTTCCTATAATAATACACATCATCTTTTTTACTCGGAGGTTATAACATATGAATTATTTTTCAGAAAACCTTTTATATTATAGGAAGAAACGTGGAATGACACAAAATGATATTGCCAGAAAAGTATTTGTTAAGCATCAGACAATCTCAAATTATGAAAAGAATACAAGAACATGTGATTTGAACACGCTTATTTTACTTTCAAATGCTCTTGATATTACGCTTGATGAGTTGATTAAAAATCCACATCCGTAATACTTAGTTGTATGTAGGAATACCAACAAACACAAGACCTTTTACATTATGAGCATCTATACTTTTACCTGCTTCTTCATAACTTGTGAATTTTGTTTCTGATACAACCTTGTGATCAAATTTACCTTCTGCATTTTTCGTTACTTTAATTCCAATAACGTCTACACCTATATTTTTCATCATATCTTTCCTCCACTCTCAAAGTTTGAATATATCTTCAACAGACACGCCAAGAGCATGAGCAAGTTTGATAGCAGTATAAACATGTGGGTTTTCAAGAGGATTATTCTCTATCAAACTTATTGTAGAATGTGACACATTGCTTTTCATAGCAAGCTGTGTTTGTGACCAATCTTTTTCCCATCTTAATTCCTGCAATCTGTTACGCATATATTCACACACCCTTTTATTTTTAGTATGTGTAAATTGAAGCTTCTTCTTTACAAGAAAATAATACCAATAATTTTTGCATAGAAGTAGAACAGTTTTTTATGGAAATCACGTAACTTTTTCTATATTCAGTTGTATACTATATATAGTATATATATTTTCAGATGTGTATGAACTAATGTTATGCATTGTCAATAATCGACAATAGTTGTAAAATAATTGTTAGGAACGAGAAGTCGGTTGTTGCGCACACTACAAACTTCTGTGCGCCGTTCCTATGTTGCAAGTCAACCTCACCTATTGCTTGTTATTTAAGCAGAAAGATAAGGTGATTGCAATCAGACAAATCTACATCCGTCTGACCAGTTCTGGTCATTATAATTTCCCTGATTGTCGTTCAGAGCAACGCTCAAGAAGGGAGGTGAAAAATGAACAGACTGCAAAAATTTTGTTTTTGTGTGATACTTGTATTATGTGTGACGACACTAACAAGCGTTACACTTCTGTCAAGACGTAATCTTTCTCATGCTCGCATTGATTTTGACTTTAAAGAGATTTTTACAATCTCAACAGAGTTTGATTATAACATGACAGCGGAAGATTAACTTTTCCCAAAACGAGAAGGATGAAGTACAAGTTCTTCTCAAGTTTCTTCAGCCACGAGTTAGATATACCACTTTCTGACTTGTGGCTTCTTATATTATATTCTCCAATAGGAGATAATATCTATTATTTATTTGTTACCTTGCCAATACAATGGATAACGCATTGTGTGGTTTACCACAATTTTTGTTTACCTTGGAACATGCATTCAAAGTACAACAAAATAAGGCTTTTGCGTACTCCGGAGGAAGGGTGTTCTCTCTGCACTTCCCTAATATTAAAATGCTTATCCCATCAATGCCTATTATGACACCTTTTACTAATGGATTCACATTCGACTATGCGTAATTAGGGTTGGTTCGTCGTTGCCGTATTTATTACGGGTTCGGTGAATTATTCCTCTATGTATTTTAAAACCAAATTCTCATCGCCTTGAAAATCTACGCCATTATGTAGTTTTCTTGAACTATATATTACTATACAGCACTGCGATGATAGACCAGTTTAAAGATAAACTGTAGCCAGGATTTTGGCTAATCTAAGTTTTTGAATATTTTAATGCCAGCAATACTAGCAAATAATGTAGGAATTCCATTTCCTACACTTACAATCTTATTTAAAACATCAACAAAAGCTGTTCCTGAATCAACTGCAAATTTGAAGATATCAGAATCCAATGTGTTAGTTGATAATGCTTCAAAAGATGCTTTAAACTTTGCGATTTTTGCTTCGATGGATTTTGCCCATCTGTCTTGTTCTTGCTGTGCAGATCCTTCACTATTTAATGAATCGTTATATGCCTTTTCAACCTGTCCAGATTTAAAAGCTTGTAATAATGCAGCTACTTGATTACCACGAGATTTTCCTGCTATAACCTCTAATAGTCTGGCACGATTCTTATCTGTGAGATTGTCGTATACATCTGAAATATCTTTAAGTAACTGATATGTACTTTTATATGTTGTTTTTGTTTCGTCTGTAAAAAGACTAATTCCACCAGGCGTTTTTGCTGTTTTTGTTAAATCTGCAATTTTACCAGATAATTCTTCAACATCATTGGTATACGATTCCGTCTCCTCGTCATATCCACGAAGTCGCATGGATAAAACCTTTAATGCATTACCAGATTCTCCTGCTGATTGAGTTATTTCGGTCATACCCGTTATCATTGCAAGAGATTGATTTATATCATTTCCTGCCGATGCGAGAGCAGATGCAGAATTTGATAATCCTTCACCAAGATCAGCCGATGATACTGCATAATTGTTTCCAAGTTTATTTAGAGAATCTACTACAGAAATAGAATTAGAAGCTTCTATATTAAATGCTTTCATAGCAGTAACCATGTCAGATACTGCTCTTGTGTCTTCAACCTCACCTACATTTGCATAAATAGAACTGTTTTTTGCAAGCGTTTCGGCTTGATTCATAGTGTATCCAAGTTTACTCCATTCACTAACCTGTGTGATATACGAAGACATACTCCGTCCAATAGACTTCGATGTACTAGCTGCTGTTTTTTGAAATTCTGCGTATCTAGCCTCTGTTTCATCAGTAACTTTATATAAATTCGTCATTGCAGAATCAATTTCTTTTACTGAAGCAACTATTTGTCTCGGAATTTCAAAAATAACATTCTGAATACCAGCATAAATTCCAGAAAACTGAAAAATCTGACCGAAAGATTTTTTAAACCTATCTGCAAAAGATAATCCAAGTAATCCTTCTTTACCAATCTCAGACATGAAGTTCGAATACTGCTTTTTGACACCTGAAAACTCATCTACATTTGTGACTTTCGCAGCTTTTAGTTGAAGTTCTTGTAATTTCTGAATCCATTCATCTGTAAGTTTCGTATTCGTTTCAATTGTTTTACCAATCCTATTTATAAAAGTAGAAACATCCAGTTGGTTTACAGCTTTTGCAACCTTTTTAGGAGCATCAGCCATATCAAGCATTTTAGCCTTTGTTTCAGAAACGCTATTCTTTATCTTGGAAAATACTTGAGTAAGACTTGCAATCTGATTTTCGCTTAATTTATCTTTAGAAGACTGAAACATTTTATTGTATTCTGTTTCCAAAGATGTTATCTGCTTTTTAAGTTCGGCAATTTTATTTCCATCTTTGCTAACATCAAGCCCTGCTAACGAGATTTTCTTCCTACTAAGCTCATTGGCAAGATCCTTCAATAACTTGTAATTGGAAATATCTTTTTCTACAGATTTACTTCCGCCAATTTCAATGTTAATTTTCTTACCTTTTGTACCAGATAATGTTTTAAGTGTATCAACAGCAGCATTTAATTCATCTATTCCGCTTACATTCAAATTGATGCTTATATCTTTTGACTTTAAACTGTTAATATATCTTAATGACTTACTGTCTAATCCCTCTAAACCTTCAGCTTTAAATTTTAATGGAACTTCTTTGTTTTTTAGCTCATTGATTTGTCCTTCCAACTTTGTAGCATCAAGTTCGGCTTGGACTTTTAATCTAAAATCACTCATTTACGTTAATCACATCCTTTCTTTTACATAAAAAAAGAAGACGTGATCAACGCCTTCTTATGTTTAATATTATTTGAAATGTTTGGCAAATTTATCATAAGCCATTTTTTTAATCTCATCTTCTGAGTCTTGCCAAAGTCCTGATTTACCAAGTACACCAGCAGTATGATCTTCCGCAGCTTGCCAAACTTCTCTTGCAGAAAACGTACCTGTTGCATATCCATGACCTGCTTCTTCCATATATATTTCTGTAGAAACAGTATTCCCAGACCTTTGTACTCCATCAGATGTTGGAGCATCGCCATATTTTCCAGTTCTTATATAACTTGAAGGATCTCCTTGAGAATAGAACGACTCTGCATTTCTTGACGCTATCATTTCGCCTTCGACACTAATTTCATCCATAACCTGCGTCATTTCCTGATTTACAGCAGATAATAATGATTGAATATCTGTAAAACTTTTTGTTCCCATATAACCACCTCTTTATTTGTCTGCAAGTACATTTCTCGCACCAAAATCAGCTACTTTCTTTTCTAGAGTTTTATTTTTCTTTCTTTCATCTTTTAACAAATCACAGAGATTTCCAATCTGAGACTTTAAACCATCAACAACTTCTGATTCATCAACTTTGAAATCAACAGCATTCTTTATAACGTCTGAAACAACATCTGCGGTAATTTCTTTATCTGATAACTGGTCAATAATATTCTTTGCTTTCTCGATTGTATCCGGTGTAAGTTCTGAAAGTTTTAAGTTAGAAAAATTACTCATGGCAGAGTCTAGATCATTAATAAAATTAGAAATAGAAGAAATAAATTCTGATTTTTCATCTGTACAATGAATTCTTTTCTGTTTTTCAAACTCAAGTTTTTCATTTACATTTTCAATTACAAATCTCATAATATCAATGTACTTGCCATTGTCTCCGTTATGCTTTTTTGCAACTTTATCATTCGCAATATCATAACAAAACTTATGTACAAGCCCTCTCAGTTCTTCATCATTTTCTACACATTCATATACGTATTCGTCATTATCAAACTTGACACCATCAATAAAAAATAGTGCGATTGCTTCAATTTTCCCAATCCCTGCATAATATGGAGTATATTCACCATCTGTAAAATAGTAATCCGTAATATAATTAATAACATTGATCTGATCGCTGATTGTAATGTTTTCTTTGATTCTCATATTTTCTTTTTTCATAAGAATGTCTCCTTTTAATTTCCATACAAAAAGAGCCTATGTATAACACATAGACTCTAAATATAATTCACAATATTTTATTATTTTGTTTTAGTTTCTACATCTTCAACTGTTTCACCTTTTATGAAGGCTTCAATCTCGTCAAGAGATTTTCCAGAAGATTTAATTGCTTTTAGCAACTCATTCATTTTGCTTTCTTCATCAATTTTTGCTTTATATTCTTCGTAGGCAACTTTTTCTTTTTGTAATTGTTTTATCATCTTTTTCTGCTCAGAAATAAAAGCTTTTTCAGTTTCAATTTTATGCTTTGCATCATCAATCTTCTTCTGTGCATCATTGATTAATTTTTCGAAATCTTTTTCTTCAACGATTTTCTTTCTTCCTCTTGGCATAACAATTACCTCCAAATATTTATTTTATACTTGGATAATAGCATTAAATAGAAGAGAAGTAAAGCAGTTTGTTTTACAAATGTGTATCAGTTATAAATTTTTTAACATTGTATTTATAATTCACCTTTTTACGTTCTGATTCGACATAAATCGCATTATAATTCATCAAATCTTTTTTATTGAACGACTTCTTATTTACTTCAGAAATCATTTTATTAAAATCACAAATTTCTATAAAATATGTATCATTTGATGTGTTTCTAAAATTAATTAGAAATCCAGCAACAAGATTATGCTTACTTGCTTTTGTCAATTCTTCTATCTGATTATCACGAATCATTGATAGAGATACAGAAGTTGATTTTGTCGATTTTAATTCTAAACAGTACAACGTTCTTGAATCATCTTCAAACATAATAAAGTCGCACATGTTATGACTTGCAAATCTTGTATTTGATCCACCACCAAAACTGGCTGCATTATCTTTCAATCTATAAATCCATAAGTTATCTAACTCTTCAACAGAACTTTTCCAATTCTGTTCAAATCTTTTTCCTTCATTAACAGATATAATAAATCACTCCTAAAAAAATATTTAAGAGTAGGAGAGTAGCAGTTCAGTCTTTTACTACTCTCCACAAATACTCTTACCATACGACTGAACCTTGTATAGTAAAAATACTTGACATTGATTATACCGTAAGTTATAATTTTAATTTGCATATGTCTCCACACATATGAAACTTTTTCGGCACATAAGAGAAAGGAGCCATATCATGCAGAACTTTTACTACGCAAGTATGATTATCTTGGGGATTGGAAACTTTCTCTTGGATGTCATCATTTTATTAAAAAAATAGGATTGAATAGTTCAATCTAAAAAAATCAATATAAATTGTACAAATGATAAGAATTTAAACACGGAAAAACTAGTCACTTTTCTCCGAGTAAACAAAGTCTTATGTACAGGTGTAGAAGTACAATTGATTTTATATGATTTATGTTGATTTTCTTTTTTATAAATGCTATAATTCAGACGTAGTAAAAATATTACATCCATATGGCTCAACTGTGTAAACTGACTATTTACACGAGAGAGAGTTAAGAAATAAGTATCCAAGTATATTGGATACTTATTTCTTTATAATGTACTCGCCACCAACATTATATCTTTGATAGAAAGTTTTGGTACACATCCACATGTGGTAAAGGCGAGTACATTCTATAGGGCAACATGAAACTGCCCTTTCATTTATTTAATTTTTATCAGTATTATATAAAGTTGTCACAGGTATAATTGGCAAATTATCCATAACATAGTCATATTTCTTCTTTCTGTTATGGTTTCCATTAACTTTTTCGTATGCGGAAAAAACGGAATTAAACTCATCAACCTCGTCAGATGGTATTCCACCTAATCGAATATATTTTTCATATTTCTGATCAATAGTATCTCCAAGTAATTCTTTTATTCCTACCATTACAGATTCTATTTGTTCAGACCTTGCGACATCAGCCTTTGTCAAAAGTTCAATTGAATCCTTCAAATCTTTCTGAATACCCATAGATTGTTCTCTATATGGAGTATAAAATTTAACAAGTTTTTCTTCAAACAAATGATCTGTATTATTTGATGCATCGTTAAATTTTGTACTTAATTCTGTTACTTTATCTATGGTTTCCTGCAATAAAATCTTTTGCTCTTTTTTTTCACGCTGAAATTTTGTTTCAATTCCAAGAACTTTACAAAATAAATTTTTACAAATAGGTATAAAATAATTAAGTCCAATAATAATCAAACATAACTGTGTAATTAACTTTACATAATCAATTTCCATAATTGGTCTGATTGCATCCATTCATGTAACACCAGTCCTTTCTTTACTTTTTAGGCCACTTATAAATGATTTTCTACGCAAAATGGCAAAATTTCGGCATCAGGA
>ENA-OPEV01000153-OPEV01000153.1-human-gut-metagenome-genome-assembly--contig:-NODE-153-length-45234-cov-25.863189_pt1 | contig 45234 bp, 39 predicted proteins | sample MGYA00241637_ERZ501537 | MGnify/ENA primary metagenome ERZ501537 (study PRJEB25962, sample SAMEA1972159) | human gut metagenome | biome: human gut; feature: human-associated habitat; material: faeces...
TTTCAAAGGTCGCTTATTGATTACTCTACAAAGATACTAATTTCTTTTATAACTCCAAAGATTAGCATCTATTATTCTCCTATTATGAAATCATTTTCACTATCTTTAACTATTTCATAGTCCCTGCCTCCTTTCGTTTCTGCTAGCTTCTTTTCTTCGTTCGTACCTTTACAGTATATCTTATATATTATATTAGGTACAGAACTAAAAGATAGATTAGGTATTCGATATTTTAAGTCTCGTATTGAGCTGCAAAGAGGTGAAGTGAAAATCACTATATCTACAACTCCTATAAAGCTCGTATCAATAGAATTATTTGCCGACAGTACTTTCATATAGTCGTCATTAAATAGCTCCAAATTTCGCGTTCTCTGCGCTCTTGCCTGCATGATTACTGGTTGTCCGATTTTAGCTCCTGTTTTATATACTTTCGGTTTACCTCTCTTATCATAAGCCTGTATTCCTTCCATATCGTTATGATAGTTTCCGCAATAGTCATATTGTAGAATACTCATTCCAGTTTGGAATATTTCACCATTAGTCATAATAGATTTACCTTCGTATTTTATATTAGCATTTAGGTACTCTGTTATCTTACCAGCAAACACTCCATTCTTTGAAATAATAAGTATTCTTTTGCCTATATTTTCCTTAACTATATCAAGTATTACATCTAGCTTAACAATATTATCAGTAACTACCTTAGTACGTTCTCTAATAATATTATAAGTTTGAGTAACTCTCTCGACTAAAGCACTAGGATTATATAGTTCATCAATCTTACGACACATTGCATCTGTCATATCCATTTTAGCAGACCAACCATTACTCTCCGCTACTTGTAATCTACAAGTTTCAGCAGCAATATTAAGTCTAGTATTACCAACACGACATTCTTCTAACTTTTCAAAAGTACCAAATATAGTAATACTTTCATTAATATATTGGCTGCATTTATCATAATAGATTCTATCAGCATCAGTTAGAATAACACCCTTTTGGTACTCCTTTATGGGGGAATGAATAGAACGATTAATTAAGTGGGCATAATTAATTTCATATACTTTAGGAGCATACTTATACATAAGTACAGCATTGTCAGCAACACTATCAATAGCATTAGTAGCAAGTAGTTTAAACTTAAAATAGTTACCACTATATTTCTCTGCAATCTTTCTGAACTTCTTTACATTAATAGTAATAAGTACATCTTTATGACTACTAGGACTAGGTTTATACGGAGAACGCTCAACATAATCACGAGTGAGTATAAGACATCGCTTATCAGTTATTAATTGTTTATGAATCTCTTTAAATTCAGAAGTATTATCAAGATAATAATTAATGTTAGCCCTATCTTCCATAGTCTCTGTTATAATAAGAGACGTTAAATCAGGAGTTTTAGCTACCATTTTATCTAACACCATTGTAACAAAGTTCATTACACTTAGTGGTTCGGATAGAATAACACTACCCACGCCTTTGTTAGCAGACCATTTATTAGCAGCTTCATTATAAATATCGGTTACATCGTTCATAATACAAGTTGTTCTTTATAATGTTTAGGATTAACAAGAACATAACTATGATTAAGAGGACTATTTAATAGAATGATATTGCTATCTATTGAAAAGTCAGAACCATAATTATCAGTAAAAGAAATGATTAAATATTCTAATATAGTATTATATCCTATTATCATTCCTTTAACTTTATCCAATATAATCTCTTTTCCAAGATTATTTATACATATCTTTTCTATATCCATTTTATTAATCAAATAATGTATTTCTCATTCCATAATATTTCTTTACTAAACGTTTACCTTTACCTTTATTATTACGACTTTGCTCTATTGGTTCTATAATAGCCATAGCTTCATTATAATAATATAAGTAATTAACATTTAATTCAGATATATCAGTATCATCAACAGTATTACATATAGAAACACGTTGACCTGCACATAGAGAACTTTTCTTAACTTGTTCTTCGTTACGCTCATTCCAGCCCATACTCTCAACTTTCATCAATGTTCCCCCCGTAGAGGAGATGTAAAACCTTGTATTCCTCTGCACTACATCTGTTCTTATCTTTCCGTCTACAACATGAGTAAACTCTAGTCTATACTTATGATTAACATTTTGAGTACGACAGAAATCAAGAATAGATTTAGCATTTCTAAGAGTTTCCATAACAGGAGTACCATTAATAAAGTATTCAGTAACACATTTAGCTACAATAGGAGAATTATATCCTTTAGATAAATCCTCTAAGAACATCTTAGGATTCATTCTACCTTTGAACTTACTACTACCTCCCCGTTTAACAGTAAGATAACTATTAACACCTTCAGTTACATATTTTGTATAATATGTAAATTCTAGCTCTAATCCTAGATGTTTCTCCCACCAATGACAAATATCATCGGCAGTTTGTTCTAATTCTCTAGGAACAATAGTTACAATACCATCAGTATTAGCACTTATAACATGAATACCTGCAAGTTCAAGTTTCTCTATTAACATCAATAAGAATAACTGACCATTAATAGTTACTTGATACATTGCTTTCTTGTCACATAAGAATGACTTCTCACTTCCCATTTTACCAAATATACCAGCATTTGCTACAATCTTTAGACAAGCAGCAGCAGTAGCATGTTTATCTCTCTCCATAACATCAAGAGATTTATCTTTGGCTAAATGTTTATGTTCTAGTCGTTCATCAACAATAGTATCGGCTATGCGAAACCATGCTTTAGGAATAAGGTGTTTCTGACATACTTTAAGACTACGTATCATATTAGGATAATAACTTGCAACATCTCTGTCAACAATAATACTATCAGAATTTTCAACATATACAGCCGGAATCTCATTTGAATGTAAACCCCCAGTTGCGATGGTATAGGACGTGCCCATAAAGGTAAATTCCCTGTCAAATTCGCCCTTTTCTCCACGTAAGGTAAGGGAACGTATGTCTGACAAAATATCGTTCAATTCAGGGGTCGAAAATGCGATTTTATCTGACAAGATTTCGGAAACCAAAATTTTCCTACGTATTGTCTTAGTATCAATAAAGGCTTTAGGATGTAGACCAGTAAACTTACTATATAGTTTAACAATAACTTTATCAGCTATTGTACTTCTACTAGCAGAATACACATCTACCTTATATTCTTCACTAATACGATACCTTAAAAGAACTTCTTCCTGATTCATTCTGATTAGCTCGGCAACAATATATACATCATTGTCATTATAATCAGCCATTTCATTAAGATATTCTTTAGGAATAAATCGCTCAAATACATTACGATAATGAATATTAAGTTCTCTATCAGTCATTCCCTTTGCTTCGGGTAATCTCTCGTGATAATAATGTCTATCTAAATCACCAATAGGTGGCATAGTATACTCTTTTAGATTATACCATTTAATATTAATAGAAGTCTGTTTAAGACTTTTATGATAATGGTCTAGCCTAAATATTTGGAACAAATCTAAATCCCTAAATGCAACGTTATTACGAAGTATAAGAGAAGTAAAATTATCAGTCCAAAGAGTATCATTATTAGAACTACGAATAACTCTCTGTGATGTTTCATATAAGAATGTGATTAACTTACTAGGCTTATCAAATTGATTATAATACATGAGCAATGCACTCAACATTAAGCGGTCGTACTTCCGATTATTATATCCGAAATAATCTGCTTTCTGTTGTAACCAATATAATAAACTGAATAAATCAGTATCATCATCTTCATATAAAACAAAACGTTTCTTAGGTATTGTTTCTAAACGTTGTTTTATCTCTGCAACAGTAAGCTTATCAATAAGAGGAATAGCTTTTCCTTCATTATCAACACAATCACTAAATACTTTGAGATAACTACGTAAATCAACAAATACTACCGAGAAGTAATTTCTAGTTACTTCGACATCGTAACACATAGAGTTCATACTTATACTTTATTTATTGTCCATAACACAAATATAAACGATTTTTACATCTACTACAAGCTGTATATAATCTACGAAGAGTATTATCTATATCTCCCCATGGATTACCAGTTCTAGTATCAAATACAATATCATTTATATCTATATACACATCAGCATAAGTACTACCTTGTGCTTTATGGCTAGTAAGAGCAAAACCATAATCTAAATCACGACTGAACTTTATCTTATTAGTAGCTTTATCTAATAGATTAACTAATAATAAGTTTCTTTCCCTAAATTCATAGTATTCTTTCCAACGTTTAGTTCTATTATATTTATCAGCATTAATAGCATTATAAATATAAGATTCACCTAACTTATAATAAAGCATAGCATTATTAAAATCAGAATGGTCTACTACAAATAAAGGTTTAGTTCTATTACCGCCATTAACTTGTATAAAAGTTACATTAAATCCATGAATATTATCTCTATTAGTAAAGTTCTTAATATCATGTATTATGTAATCTTCGGAGTTAACGATAATAGTATCTTTAAAATCATCAATAAAAGTATTATAAGACATTACTAAATCATTCTTAGTTAGAATTGCTTTACCACTATCTTCAATAATATTCTTACGAATTAATTTATTCCAGTCAGATACAGATTTATTAGTATAAGTAACAAGACGACAAGTATCAACATCTCTAGTAAATTCTTCATTATAAAATCCGTCTATTACAAGAGATTGAAACTCAAATGCACCACAAGTATAATATCCTTTAGTTTGAGTAGAATCAAAAGCATACCGATTTCTATTGATAAACTCTAGGAACTTCCAAGTTCTATTATCAATATCTTTTCTTAATATTCTTAATAATTCACTAACAGGATTACTTTCTTCTTGTCTTACAATCTGTCTAAGAGTATAAAACTTAATGTTATCGAAACAACGCGAACGAGTTTCTTTAACAGGCGGTAACTGATAGTTATCCATAACCTACTATATTTCTATAATAGCCTGACTATATCTTAGCTATATAATTTTGCAATAACTTGTTCTTTATATTTGTCTTGTTGTTCTTTAGTTAATCTAAAGAAATCAACAAAAGCAAAACCTTTATGAGACTTTTTATAACCAGTAACAACTTGTTGAACTAATCTAGGATTAAATCCATTATCAGTAAGTTCGTTACCAGAATTATATATACCGTGAATATAAGATTTATTATCTCTTATACCAATAGCTAAATAAATTCTCATAGAAGTTCCTTTAGGAACATATTCATAAGACTTATTAGGATTATAATTATAAGCAAATATCCATTGATAATTGTTATGTAATTGACGTTTACCATTACAACAACTATTAATACAACTAGCAATATATCCGCCTATTTCTTCTGCTTCTTGTGCAGAACTCCATTTCTTAATAACATTCCCAAATATATCTAATTGAATAACTTTAATAGATAAAGGATTTTTAGAATACTTATTTCCATAATTACCATTATCTTTACCAAATAAATGTTTATTATAAAAATAATTATCTTCTCCAAAAGCTCCTATACAACTACCTCCATTATTACAATTAACAAGTTCAAATCCTCTTTCTTTATACAGTTTTATTAGTTGCTTTTCTATTTCTATACATTCTTCTTTAGTAATATCAATAGCAACTATTTCAACATGAACATCATTAAGATTACTAACTAGTTCTTTCCATTTATTATTTCTATTAGTAAAATTGAAAGCTCTTTCTACACTTCCTTCTCCTATATAAATAGGAATATTAATAGATTTAATAAAATGAACATAAACACATTTAGAATCTAACTTATGTTCTAAACCATACATTTTTGGAGTTTCTTTTTTACTCATAATATTTACATTTTAAAAATTTATGTAAATATAGGGAGTAAATTGCAAATATACAACTCTCTCCGTTTCCAATTCCATAGAATTGTACTCCCTTACGGGATAGTCGATGAACGTTTCTCTTATTATGTAAATGAACATAACTTAGAGACTTCGCTGCTGATTGTCATATAATAATAGTTTTTCTAACATTCACACTTAGTTTTTCAACTTATGTTGTAGTACTATTATCTTCACGAGTTTCCAGCAATTAGAAGAGTTTAAACTGGGCAATAACTATTTACCCATATAAATAAGCATACAGCCAAACTGTTCACACTCTCTTTCTATAAGAGTTTTAAGATTAATACCAATCATAGATGCTTCATCAACAATATATAGCTTATATTGTTTAATCTTCTTTTCAGCCAATGGGTCAAAAGGAGGATTATTAACATCAAAATTAGTAACATCAGTATTAAGTCTTAGACCTAAATCACTAGCCACAGTAGATGTAGCATATCCAGTAGATACACGAAGTACACGAGCAGCTTTATGAGTAGGAGCTGCAAGTCCAATAACAGATTTAGCTAAACCACATCTCTTTATTACTTCACGTATCATATAAGTTTTACCTGTACCAGCAGCACCAATAAGTGCACGTCTATAATCACCTTCAACATAACCTTTTTCTATAAAGGCTACAAGATTCTCATAAGCAATCTTTTGGTCACGAGTAAAACTATTCAAGACACTATCGTCTTTCTTAGCATCATCAAACTTTTCAAAATTCATTGCATTTCAATAAAAATTTATCAATATTATCACGACATTTAAGAATATAACCTTTAACTGGTAATCCTATCTTAAATGGAATATAACAACTAGGCATAGTACAATAAGCATCAGTACATCTAACAATCTTAGTAGGTCTACCATGACTATCTAACGCACGAGTATATATTGTCTTAAAGCCTTTACATGAGTATGAACGTTCAGATAATGTAATAAGTTCATCAGTACCTTTAGGATTGAACTTATATTCATTGTTATGTAGAACAATAGTACCTACAACAATTTGCATTATTACTTTCTCACGAGGAATCTTCTTTTCCTCATTTACAGCAGATAGTTTAAAACTTAGTCCCATATTACTAAGATTTAACAATTTGATTAGGAAGATATTGTATACAACACGCTCCTTTACGGGGGAATATCTTATATTTATCAGTATTCATAATCCTAGGTAACGGAATAATTTCACAACATCTATCATCATGAACATCTATAATAATGCAATGATAAGCATTAACGTCTGCATCATGAGATATAACAGCTTTAAGTCCTTCAAAATATACATCAAACGTACTATCAGGATTAACACATTGTTTTAAATCTACAACCATATTAATTAGCTTTAGTTTTATATATTTCGTATAACTTACTAAATTCATCAGAAGGCATACATACAATAGGAACATTAGTATGCATTTGGTCTTTAGGAACAATACAATTTCTAGCAGTAACAATTCTATTATCTTCAACAAACATTGTTTCAAGAACTAAACAATTACCACCATCTAATATTTCCTTACATTTTGGACAAATATAAATATTATCTGTACCAAATACAAGAAGCTCATCGCCACAAACTAGACATTTGCCAGTCGTGACAATGAGCTTACCATTATCTTGTTTAAACTCGTTGAGCTTGGGCATAACTAGGAATACGTCTCCTTTCTTCCATTCTAATAAGTTTAACACTAGTACTTTCAAGTACATTAAGAGTAAAAGCTACTAATTTGTAACTTCTCTCATGCTTTCCGAATTTAATTTTCTTCTTAATCATTACGTTTAGTATTAATTGTTATTTAATAGGAGCATCTGACCGCTCCGCTTCGCTCCGCTTATTCCCCCGTAGAGGAGTTGTGAGTTGTTTAACCTTTTGCTTAATTTCATCTATAATAGCTTTATTCTTATCAATACTATCGTTACTATAAAGATTATAACTATGTGTTTCATCAATATTTCTATTAATATCAAGAACAAATAGATACATACTAATATAAGAAGTATTGTTAAGATTGCAATTAGTATAAAGGCCACTAGAGAGTTTAGTACTATACAACAGACTAAGCTGTATTTTCTGTAACTCTCTAAACAATTTAGTAAATTCTTTCTTATTCATGTCGGTATATTAGTTTTAATTAATAATCATAGAAAAGGAGCAGACGCTTCTGCTCCAAGCTAAATAATTAATATTTATAAAAATCCTAATTCTATCTCACGACAGTAATTTAATTAGGGGTAAAAATTAGATTAAGTTCTGTTCTATCTCACGACAGTAATTAACAACTTGTATTTTTAAACACAAATACTATGTATTTATAGCTGACATTTTACGAAGAGGATTTCCCTTACTTCAACCATTTGGTTAATGTTTCAACTTAGATTAGTCATCATCAGAGCTATTATAAGAAATAGCACGATTCTCACGAACAGTGCTATTATAATTCCATAAAACCTATATCTACTATCTTCACAAACAACAGATATAAAATCACAATACGACAAAATTTAATTTTAGTTTAACTAAAACAGACAAACAAAATTGATAAAATTGGCAAATTACTTATTATATATCTTTGTATAATCTACACAATAAAAATCAGAACAATCTTTAAGAAACGATTCACATATTCTACGGGCTTCATCTTTACTATTACCAGAGTAAAGAGTTTTAGCATTACCATTAAAAGATTTTCTTAGCTTATCATTCTTGTCTAGGAATACAAGATGATTTTCAGAACAATAGAATACAGAATAAATCGGAGCTTTACTAGCTTCATATTTAGCAAGAAGTTTATCATAAGATTCTTTAGCACTGTCTCTCATATCACTAATATATTTGATATAAGAAAGCATAATACTATCCCATTGTTCAACAGCTTTAATCTTATCTTCAATAGAATACTCACCGTCAAGAATATCTTCAAGAAGATTATTCAATCCTTTAACATTAAGATTTTCTAAATCTTCAAGAATAGTTTTATTAAATTCTCCTTTAATAAAAGCCTTACGATAATCTTCTTTAATAGAATCAATAAAATTAACATCAGAATCACTAGCTAAAGCACAAGCTAAAATAGCAGATATAATATCTTTCATTATAATAAATTTTTAAATTAGACAATAAAAAACTCTACTAATATTACTCTAGTCTCACGACCTGAATAATCTTAATAGAGTGGAAACCGACATTTATTTAACCCTTTTGTCAGATATTAATTAAATAGAGTACGTATCGGCATTATACTAAACGTAAAATAATAACTGCAACAGCTCCTAAAGCAATAAGAGAAGCAATAACAAAACCAACAGTATTATACTGTCTCTTAGCTTTAAGCTCTTCATAATCTTTGTTAGCTTTATCTAACTTAGATTCGAGAAATTTAATGCCGTCTTTAAGAGCTTTATTATTAGCTTCCAATTGATTATTAGCAGCACTTAATTTAGAAGACATACTACGAAGAGCTTTATCTTCATTGCAAATATTCTCATACATAACCTTATAATGATTAAGACCAGCATCAGACTTTTCATTAGATTTACGTAGACGGATAACTTCTGTCTTTAATTCGTTAACTGTTGGACGTTTCTTACTAAGAACATCGACATCTTTCTTTAATTCGTTCATAACTATTAGTATTTAATTAATCTTCAATATGAGTTATATCTAAATCGAGGTCTAAATTATCCTCGCTTAACGTATTGCCAGTATTCCAATTATTAGCCATCTCACAGTCGAGATAGTCTATATCAGCTACTATGCCACAAATGGGAAACTCTACACCTTCGTCATACATAATCGTAAAATTTATAATGCAGGTGCAAGTATAGCAATAAATAATGGAAATACCAAACAATAATGATAATATTTAATAAACATTACTATGAGCTATTTCATATTTGAATTTCTCCACTATATCATAAACAGATATATTAGAACAATTCAATAGAGTATTAATAGTATTAGCAGTATGTTGGTCTTTACAAGTGATATTAAAATTATCATAATTGAACTTACGAACAACATTAGGACTAGCTTTATGAATATAATAAATATCCATAGCAGAGACATTGAAGTCTACAATATCATTTTCGTATTTATCTAATACGTCTTTAAGAGATATATAATATCTACAATCACCAATAGCTCTAGCAGCACTAGCAGTATCTTTAAATCGAATAAAGAAACCAGAATCAATAGAATTACGAATAGTTAGCCATTCAAAATCTAGCTCGTATTTTTTATATGGTTGAACATAAAGTCTCATATCATAAAGTACTCGTCTAAAAACTCTTAAAGCATGAGTTCTTTCAGCTAGTCTAGAAGTCTTTTCTTCCAATTGTTTATCGAGCTTATCAATATCTTCTTTAGAACGACTTAATTGAGTATTGAGTTCCTCATTAACTTTAACAGTAGCATTAAGAGTATCTTCGATATTCTCTAACTTAATAAGACTATTAGTTTTCTCTTCAATAATCTTATCCTTCTTTACAATAATATCTTTATATTCATTTTCTTGCTCTTCGATTTGATTACGTAATTCGGTAATTCTATTACCGCTATTAGTAAGTTGTCCTTCAAGAAACTTAATACGTTCAGTTAACTCATTATTATTAGATTTAAGAGATTCAATCTCATCACAATCTTTAATAGTATAAGTATTGCCTAAATTAGCAATCTCACAAATAGAAGCAAGTGATTGAAAATCTAAATCAATAATACAACCGCTTTCTTCAACAATAACAACTCCATTAGTATGAGATACAAGAGTTAGATGCTTTTTATCAATTACAATAGCTTTCATAAATACAAGTATTAATTATTAAGAATTTAATTTTAAAAGTAGAATCTATACTATAATAGTATAGTACTATATAGTAGGCGAATAAAACTAATAACTATTATATAAGTTATTATAGTTTGAACTAAAGAACGAATGATAATAACCTTCTTATAAGAAAGGTAATTAAACATTAAATAACATAGGCATATAACTATTCCAATTAAAGATAGAAATATATGGAACTGATAATCTGTCATGGTGAAGTAATATCAAATAATATTAAGAATATACATAAAGTAGACGCAACTATTATTAAAGCGAATAATGTAGTAAGAAGAGTAATCTTAGTGTTAATAAGAAACTCACTGCATTTAATAAGTGCGATAATAAATAGTAATGCTAAGATAGTAATATCGTAGTTAGACATAATAGTATAAGTTAGTAAGTGGATAAGATAAAGAGTAAAAGAAGTACAGTAATGTCACTCCTTTATGGGGGATTTAGCGAGCTTTGCGAGCGTAGGCAAGTTCAGCAACACAACAATACAATTATTAATAATAGTATTACTAATAGTACTATTCCCGTTATCAGTTGTAATACATAGTATTGTTATTATCGGAATCGTCCGAACTACTATTGTCAAAGACAATGGTAGTGACGCTCTAACAATAACAACTGCAATAACCAATAATAATATAATAGTAAGGACTAAGGATTAAGACTATAATAATAACTATTGGTACAATAATAGTGTGGACTAAGGATTAAGACTATAATATCTTCAACTCTAAGACTATTAGAACAAAGTTCTAATTGGATTAGACAATTAACAACCAACAACTAGTAATAGTACTATTATATAAATATGATTAAAATCATAACTATCAATATAATAGCAACAATAATAGAACTAGTACTATGACTATGATAGTATCTAATAGTAGGATTATAAGATAGGATTAAAATCCTAACTATCAATATTATTGCTATAATATAAATAGGATTGAGAACTAGGAACTAGTTCCAAGACTACTAACAACAATAATCTATAACAATTAGGACTATTATATGATTCAAATTCTAACTCCATAAACGAAATGGTTTAGGTAGTTGTAACATTGTAGGTAAGAGAAGTGAGTTAGAATGAAGGAGTAGAGGTGGGAGAGGGAGTAGTCCCACTACTTAACCAGCTCATCGCTCTTATCTACATCTTCTAACTATTCTTACTCCACTACTATTATCTCACTCTATTGTCTACTCTACTATCTAGCTTAACGAGGAGCCTTAGCGACCCTTCCGAGCATTGATGCTCTCAATACTAGTAATAGTGTTGATACTATTGATACTATTTGTTGGTGTGATTGTGTGAGCTTGCTCCTATTGTCTACGACAATAGTCACCGAGGGAGGAATTTATGCGATATTGTCTGATAGACAATTTCGCCTAATATAATCCTATTACCTATACTTCGCGTGGGCGGACGCACGTGTACCTATTATACGCACGCGCACACGCACGTATATAATAAGGTACGCGCGCAAGTATTGTCCAACTTTTATATATATATATATATATATATATATAAGCCCACTTTGTTATTTAGAATCCGTCTAAGAGAAATGTCGTCGAAAGGCGATTTTAGCTTGCTAACTAGTCAATCTTTGATAATATATCTGATAATCTTTTAATCTTAGCTTTTAGTTCAGATATGTATTTGATTATATCATCAGGATGAATCATTTGAGTTGTATGATTATTATATGTGATTTCAAGAGTATCAACAGCTATAACATCTATGTTTATTATAGTTTTCTTTTCATCTATCTTCATAATACTTTTGTTATTTAAATTGGTTTATGATTTTAGCTTATCAGTTGATTAGCTTCGCTTATCAGTTGTAGCATTTCGCTTATCAGGTGACTAGTGTCGTTTCCAATCCCGATTGGCTTTGCCGGACGGCTGTGCCGGACAGCGAGCATAAGTCGAGAGTATTGTCGAACACGTGCCGAATGGTGTATTCTTAGTTTAGTAGTGGAGATTTCTCTCCACTACGTAACTGGTTAAGCAGCACCCTCTGCATCAGGCTGATACTTGGCGATTGTCTCCGATACGAACATCTCATCTTGCAAAGATAACGTGCGCATACTTAATTCGTACGGGAAGTACTCATAACGGTCATGCTCATTAACACGCTCTTCACGTGCCATTTTAGAAGCATAAGGATTAACGAATACTTCACCTTGCGCAAGAACGTGTCCAAGCACACTAATGCGTGCCTTCTTGAACAATACCAACAACACTGGCAAAGGCGCAGTCATAACAGCATTTGCGAGCATTGGTTCGCTCTGTCCTTTGAGAATCGCAGACAACTGGATTCTAGTGGTAAAGATATTACGAGTTGTAGACTCGATATAAGTACCACTAGCAGCATCTTTCACAAACTGTGGAAGATTGCGATTAACAACGATAGTCAACGCATTAGCATAACGACTACTATTATCAATGATATTAGTAATCATCAAGCTATCATGATTCTCAAAATCAGGACGGTCAAGCAACAGACGAGTAATATCGTCTGCATCCCGTCCTTGATACTCGGATAGGTCAACTATACGAGCGTCAATAGCTTCATCAGCAGCTTCATTAGTAGCATCTGTTTCAGCGTTAGCACTTGCTGCTTCGGCAGCTTCTTTTGCAGCTTTTGCGGCTGCTTCTGCTGCTAATCTAGCAGCATCGTTAACTTTTGTTCCCATGATTATAGGTATTAAATGTTATAAAATCAGTCGGCAACTGTTCAACCAATGTGCATCCCGACTACACACACAATGGCAATATGTTTAAAGTCATTTGGTTTGATAGTAACTGCAATATGTTTAAAGTCATTTGGTTTGATTAAGCCAATAGTTCTTTAACAACATCGTTAGCATCTAGTATTAATACTAACACTACTAATAGTATTAGAAAGCTATTCACATAATTATCATACAACTTAATATAACTTAGATGCATGAATGCTGGTACACCTAGCATACTTAATGCTAAGTGTACCACTTTTAGTTTATCACTAATATTCATACGTATCTAGTGTAATAACGTGAACAAAACTTGTCGTAGGTTTCACCTGCACGACCATACTTTCTCCAATCCCGCTTCTGTCTTCTAATAGCAGATAGATAAGTAGCAGTAGTCATAGCTACTGCTACTAGCAATAATACCAAGAACACCATTACTCTTTAACAATGATAGGTTTATTAGATTCAATCTTACCAATCTGTTCTTTGAATAGTTCTTCAAGAGCAACGTAACACTCTTTGCTGATTCTATAACTGGAACCATTGTTACAAGCAACAACAACATTAGAGGTAATACTATCGCTGTTAGGTATAACAACAGTTGTGTTACTACCAATAATGGTAGTATTTGCATCATTAGTAATCTTCATAATCTTTATAATTTTAGTAATTAATAATCAATAGCAATATGTTTAAAGTCATTTGGTCTTGACGGGGGTATTGGAATTGGTTTGGAGTAGGGGGCGGTGAGTGGTAGGAGCTTCACCTCGATAAAAATATACTCACGAAAAATATATTTCTCCGGGGAGCAGCACTAGCAGTAGTAGTCCTTCTAGTAGTTTTAATAGTAATTTGAATAGCAGTCCTAATTCTATCTCTAATAGTAGTCCTAATCCTATTCCTAAGTTCATTATAAGTAATACTTCTAAATCTTTTCTTCCTAATAGTTCCAATAATCACATTAGTAGTACCTTGTTGTTTGTTGTTGTTAGTAGTCCAAAGTCTATTTTTAATAGACTTAGTCCTATTAGTCTAATTAATTCCTTTAAGTCCTTAATTGGTCTTACTTATATTATATAGTATTGGCTGTCTATTTGGTCTTATTGTGTATTACCTTTCTCCTCTTCTATCGAAGAGTCCGAAGATTTAGCATCAGGATTGTAAAAATAGAATGGTAAGATTTAGTCGATATTTTAGTTAAGTAGTGGACTTGCATTAGAGTGTGTACTAATGTGAACTAGTGTGAATGGATGTGAATTATATAGCGAATACAATTCTAAAGGTTTTTTAACGAGTTAGATATTGATAGTACGAATATTATTCGTATACTTGTACTATTAATGACTGGTGCATATATTACTCTTAGTAATGCTAGTCAACTTAATTAATATTATTAACAATCTAATTAAAGTAATTATGTTACATTTAGAGAACAAAACTAAAGGAGAAACTTTCCTAGTTCCTCAACACATCGGAGAAATTGATTTCAAATATGTTTCTGACCGAGTTAAAGATATAACTCCGTTTAAGCATTTTGGTATTGTCGCTATTATTCAGACTGCTAAACTTCGTGAGATTATCAATCCTGATTTAAAGGGTACTGGTAGTACTAGATTTATATTAGTTAAGACTAACTATGCTGATGATGTTAAGGAAGAAGATAGAGCTATGCTTAATCGTTTCTTATATGTTGCTCCGTCTGATGTATTTACTGGCATAGATTGTAATCCTCGCAGTAACGAACTTACTCCTTATAATCTTGCTGAATTTATTCGTGGCGACCAAGACTTAAATCTTAGTATTGCTCGTGGTGAGATATTCCGTAAAGTTGGAAGTGGTTCTGTTATTAGTTTACTTGGTACAGAAGTGAATCCTGTTACTACTGAAAAGAAAGGAGATAATGGTAAGTTGATTACTACTATTGCCGAAACAGTAGTTTGTATTGGCTATAAGATTGTCCGTCTTACTGATATTCAAGGTCAGAACTCTGTCGAAGGTCTTATTCCTAGTGGTAAACCTCAAAAGTTTATAGTAGCTACTAATTTACTAAATGTATAAACTAAGATGCCTTCTATTGATTTAAAAGAGAAAAAGGAGTTATTAGTGACTCGTCCTGATATTATTAGTTTATTAGGTGTTACACCTCTTGAAGCTGAAATAATAGATGATATTATAGATAATATCGAAGACCAAATTATTGATAGGATTAAAAGTCTACAACGAGTTTCAATTCCTTTTATTGGTGGATTTATTGTTAATGAAGCCAAGTTAGATGCAATAGAACATCATCCTGTAATGAAGGCTAAAAGGCAAGAACTTACTAATAAAGAATATTGGAAATTTAAAAAGAGCTTAGTTGCTACTCGAATGGCTCAACGTAGTAAATTTAGAAGTAGAACTTCGATAATATCTCGAACTGTTAGACTTAATCGTAAGTTAGCCGCAAGGAAACTTAGAGAGTTTAATCAAGATGAGAGGTCTTTTAAATTATATATGTACTTCTTTAGTAAGATGAAGCCAGTTAATGATTCTGATTACTATATTGAACTAAGAAATAATAAAGGTTATGATTACGAAGATTGCCCCTTTGGATTTAACAGGTATGATTAGCGTTGACGAGCAAGGTTATCCCTTTGCTCCTAACGTTTATCAGATACAGGATAAAGATGTAAGAGAGTTATATCTTCGTGATACTAGTGAAGATAAACTTCGGTATCTTAAAGAAGCCGGAGTTATTTTTTATCTAGCTGACCCTAAGTCTCCACCTAATCAAATGGGATATAGTCGTCCCGAAGCCTTAGCATCTGCTAGAGCTAATTACGCTCTTCCTAATGATTGGCAACCAGATGCTCTTATTCTTCGTCTTGTTGATAGATATCATGAAGATAAGATGGGCGTTGCAGGCGAAGCTCTTGAAACTATTCTTAGAGCAGTTCATAATAGTTCTCGTGCAGCTAATATACTTAGTGAGCAACTTACTAATAAACTTAATGCAGGTATACAAGCCGAAGATACTTTGCCAGTTATTGATTTGATAACTAAGCTAAATGGTATTATTAATATCATTCCTAATCAGATTAAATCTTTAGGTGAAGCTAAACAAGCTGCTGCTCTTGAAATAGAACAGAAGAAAGCTCGTGGTGGTAAAGTAGTTACTAGTTCTATGTCTGCTAAAGATGCTAGTGATTTAGAAGCTCAAGTAGAAGCTCAAAAGAGAGAGCTAGGATTGGTAAGCGATAGTATTGTTAACACTCCTTTACGGGGGAAATACGAAAGTACAAAATGATACCGGTTAAACCTGAATATAAGCAAACTAAGTTATACTTTGATGAGCCTACTCATAAGTATACTGATAATTGTGGTAATTCTTATATTAGTGCCACTACTATTATTCATTCGTATGTTCCTAAGTTTGATTCTAATTATTGGGCTAAATATAAGGCTAAAGAAGAAAATACTTCTATTAAAGATATAAAGAATCAATGGGATACCATACGAGATAAAGCCTGTGATATGGGTAATGTCTATCATAATAGTTTTGAAGATGGTATTCGTCAGAATAGTAAATTCTTCAATGCTATTAAATATCTGAATAAACAAGAAAGTAAACAAATGGTTACTGTTGCTGATTTAGATGTTGTTGATAGTCATGTAAGACTTCTCGATGTTGATGCTTTCATTGAACATACTGAAAACAAATATCCTGAAATATATAAAGTATTTAAGTTCTATACTGAACGAGATTATAAGATATATTCAGAGATAGGAGCATTTCTTCCTAAGTATCTTCTTAGTGGAACTATTGATATACTTCCTATTCGTGAAGATGGTTTTGTTATTCTTGATTGGAAAACTAATCGTACAGGTCTTAGATTTCAAGCAGGATACTATAAGAAAGATAAAACTGTTCGTCCAGTACAAGAAACAGATGAATGGGTTCATAAGCCCGAAGATGTTCTACTTCCACCGTTTGGTGGTTTACCTAATTGTAATGGTACTACTTATGCTTTACAATTAAATCTATATGCTAAAATGGTTCATCTTATTACTGGTTTGCCTTGTCGCGGTTTAGCTCTTTGTCATATTGAAGTTCCGTTTGTTCTTAACCAATATGGTAGACCTCAAAGATTTAAAGACGGTTTTCATATTGATGAAAGTAAAAGTGAAACAGCTAAGTGGTATAAGATACCTAGATTAGAACCTGAAATAGATACTATGCTTAATATCCGTTATCAAACTGTTAATGGAAGTCAGAAACAACAAATGAATTTATTTGTATAATATAAATGTAATATCATGTCTAAATATAATAATTTATTAATAGATAGGTGTCGTACTGTTGATTGGAGAAAGACACTAGAGAATAAAGGTTATTCTTACTTTGATAAAGGTAAGTATAATCTTAATCTTATTGGTGTTCGTTCCAAAGAACATGGTAATGAGTTCAATGATGTTTTTATAATTGATTATTGGACAGCTAATGGTAAGAGATATACTCCTATATATCCTTGTACTACTGACCCTGGTTATAAAAGTCTTACTAATCCTGTTAATATTAAAGGTTGTGCAATTCTAGTTCCTGGTCAGTATCGTGGTTGTTTTAAGAAAGGTTATCATAAGGGACAATATCTTGCTCTTGTTCAACATAAACCTGTTAAAGTATTCCGTGATGCTAATAAAGATTTCTATCTTGATTGTGATGAATCAACAATAGAAGAAGGAATGTTCGGTATTAATATTCATAAAGCAGGAGAATCAAGTGTTGTTGTTGACGGTTGGTCTGCTGGCTGTCAAGTTCTAGCTAGAAGTATGGATTTCAGAGAACTTATGAATATAGTTAACTTAGCAATTCCTTTGTGGGGCGATGTATTTACTTACACGTTGTTAGAAGAAAAAGACTTAATAATATGAAACTAAAGAGTATTGGAATAGGACTATTAATAGTAGTAATCCCATTTGTTATAATTGGAGTATTAAACAATTTTGTTTTTAATAAGGAAAATGTAGAAGTCCCACTTATCGTTCCTGATACTATATATCAGGAAATAAAAACAAAAAGAGATAGTTTACAACTAGTAATAGATTCTATTCTCAATACTCTTAATAATACTAATCAGTATGAGAAAGAATTTGATAAAGCAATTAGTGATACTGATAGTATTGCTATTCTCGAACGCTTCATATATCTTGTGTCAAAACCAATCGGAGTTGAGAATCCAAAGGTTGGAGACGAAGGTAGATAGTTTACAGCAATCACACTCCTTTATGGGGGATGGCGGAGCGAAGCGACGCCTAGATAAAGAAGTATTAAGAATAGCCAATGCAAAGTTAATACTTTCAGAAGAGTATAAAAGTCAATATGAATCCTACAAGAAGTTATACGAACTTAAAGTTAGAGATAGCTACTTGCAGGATTCTATTATATCTAAGCAACGTGAAGAAATAAAGAGAATAACAATAGTAGGTAATCAAGCTATTGTTAATCTTAATAAGGAATATAATAAGTCTAAAAAGTATAAGAAACAACGTAATGGATTCATAGCTAGTACAGGTGTGCTAGCTATTCTTGTTGTTATACTATTAAAATAACTAATTGTAAGTATGGAACTTAGTGAATATCCATTCTTCATTTATTATAATGAAGAAGATAAAGGAAAGAAATATAAGCACGCAAGAGACTGTGGATATAAAGACCCATTCGACCATTTCTTAATAGGAGAAAGCGGAGGGTTCTTAATGAATATTGACCCACATAAGCGTTTTGTTAATACAGACCTTTTACGTCCTGCTGCTGTTACTTATGAGAAAGAAGGAGTTTATACTAAGTTTGCAGTAGATAGTATGCCTCATATAAACTTTCGTAAACAGGAAACTCTACGTAGACTTGTTGGTTTTAAAGCTCCTTGTCTTATGGATACTAGAACTGGTGAGATAGAAGATGTCTATATTACTGGTGAACATTATAATTTTATTAATTATGGACGTATTCTTAAACTAGATACTAAAACACTTCGAGTAGAAGAAGGTAAAGTTACTGGTCGTAAGATAAGAGGATTTCCTAGATTTATTGATTGCCAGTGGTGGTACTTCTTAATCAAACAGTTCTGTCGAGAAAATGGTATGTTTCTTATCAATGATAAGACAAGACGTGGTGGATTTAGTTATATGGAAGCTATTGGTTCTGCTAACTTTATCAATCTTACTCCTAACCGTGCTGTTATTCATGCGGCTAGTGATAATAAGTTTTTGGTTCAATCAGGAGGTCTATCTGACTTTATGAAGAAGCAAATTATCTTCTATGAATCTAATACTCCTTTTGCTAGAGGTATAGCTAAGATTGATGCTAGTGATTTTATCTTAGGTTATAAAGATCCTAGTACAGCTATTATAGATGATAACAGTTGGAATAGTGCTTGTATATCTGTATCTACTAAGAACAATCCTTCTGCTGCTGTTGGTAAAGATGCCGGAGAAATCAAGTGTGAGGAAATGTCAGAGTTTGAGAACTTCGATGATTTCATGGATGTAACTGAACCTACTCTAAAGACTGGTTCTGTTACTACTGGTTTTCTTAATGCTTGGGGTACTGCTGGTAAAGCTAATGCAGGCTGGGTAACATTTGAGCAAAACTTCTATGACCCTAGAGGTAGAAACTTTATGGCATTTGAAAATGTATGGGATAAAGATAGTAGAGCAGAAGTATGTGGTTACTTTAAACCTTATTGTTGGGGACTTGAAGGTTATAAGATTGGCGATGATAATCAAATCGCTACTCTTACTTCTCTTGATGATGATGGTAATTCTGATATAGCTCTTGGTTTTCAAATAGCAGAAGAAGAACGTGCTGCTGAAAAAGCTAAGAGTAAATCATTCGCTAAGTTTATTAGTTATTGTGGGCAGTATGCTAATATGCCTAGTGAATCATTTAGTTCTGTAAGTGAGAATATATTTAGTAGTGAGATATTAGATGAATGGGAGCAAGAACTAAAGATGTCTAATAAATATAACTTCTATATAGATGGTAAATTTGTAGAATATGATTCGGATAACTTCGAGTTTATTCCTAATGAACGTATTGCTGCTACTGGTGGTGTATTTAAGAAGGATTACTTTGATTATATTAAGAATGTTCCTCGTCATTCTAATGAAGACCCTGAAGGTTGTATTCGTAAATGGTTTAATCCAATTAAAGTAGAATACATAGATAAAAAGACAGGTCAGCTAACTAAAGGTACTCCACCGGGAATATATAGTATTAGTTATGACCCTGTTGGTATTGATAAAGATAAGAAAGAACTTACTAATAAACATTCACATAATAGTATTAAAGTTTGGATGAATCCTTGTATATATAATGGTTATCGTCCTAGATTATGTGCTGTGTATTATGGTCGTCCTGATGAACTAGAGAAAGCAGATAGAATCTGTTATTATTTTGCAGTTACTTATAATTGTCTTGGTACAACTAATGTCGAGATTAACCGTGGTGAAACAGTTAGTAATTTTAAGAAGTGGAAAGCTATTAGATACTTAGGTTATCACCCAGTTCATTTATGGGATACTAATATTAATACTAAGAAGATTAATACTATTGGTTATGATATTAGTAGTGAAACAGTTAAACTTGATGGTCTCCGAATGTTAAAGGAAATGTTATATTCCCCCATAGGGAAGTTCGAGGACGGTCGTGATATGCTTGTTCTTCATACTATATATGATTATCAGTCTATACTAGAGTTAAAGAAATGGTCTAATACTGGTAACTTTGACCGTGTATCTGAAATGATTGTTCGTGGTATTGAATGGGCTGCTAATGATAAGTTTGCTAAAAAGCAGCTTGAACATAGACAGAGAGTGCAAACAGAGAAAGAAAACTTTTGGAATCGTAAACGTTATTAATTATGAGTTGGTTAACAGAAAGCAACAGGTTAAAACATTTCCTCTATGCAATCCCATGTGGATTACTAGGAATAATGTTAGTAGTAGGCTTAGCCGTAGGCATGGAATTTAAAGATAAAATGTATGGCGGTAAGTTTGATTTCTTGGATATTTTAGCTACATTGCTTGGCGGAATGATAGGATTCGTATTAATGCTAGTTATAGTAATAAGTACGGGTGCTATTAATTGGTACATTAATATACTTATTAAACTAAGCGAATTGTTATGATTGATGCTAAGCTAAATGCTCGACTTGGGGACATGCCTAAACAGCGTGTCCCTAATTCTGAAAAGGATGAATACTGGGCTGGTAGAACAATAGATTATTGTATTGCTGCCGGACTAGCGTGTAATGATAGAACTAAGACGGAACAACTTCTTGAAATACTTCATGGAGAAATGCCTGACGAGTTCTATCGTAAAACACTTAACCCTTATAATGCTACGAAGGAGAACTTTAAAAGATTTCCTGCTACTCTAAGGAATCTTGATATTATTAATGATGTAGTTCGTCGTTATTTATCAGAATACGTTAAATCTCAACATGAATTTATTGTTGGTGCTAATAATCCTGAAATCATTATGGCTCGTGATGCTGCTATTCGAGAAGATATAGTTAAGCGAGCTATGTTAGCATTTCAACAAGAACTTCAAAGGAGAATACAGCAACAACAAGCTGAAAATGTTCAACTAGAAGCTCAAGGACAACCAATACAAGAGGTTGACCCTGAACAATTAGCAGCTGATGCAGAAGAGTTTGAAAAGAACTTTATTGATAATTATATAGATGAAATAAGTGCACAAGCTCAGCAACTATTAGAAGTTATTGATGATGTTCTTAATAACGAGACAATAATTCCAGTTGAGTACTTTAACTATATCGTTACAGGGGAAGTTTATAGTTTCCATACTGTTCGTGGTAAAAAGCTAGTTAAAGAGTGGGTTCCAACTACTGATATGTTTCCTGTTCCTAATGGAGAGCAAATGGTATCTAAGTATGATATTGTAGCTCGTAGAATGTTGATGAGTTATAATCAAGTAATAGACCAATTCTCTGATGAACTATCAGATGAAGAACTAGAGTTTATAACTAAGTATTATAATCCTAGTACAGTTGGTGCTACTCGTACACTTAGTCTTAATGCTTATACTTATTATTTTCCTGAAAAGTGTAAGAGCTATGAGAATGATAATAGAGAGATATTTCCTTCTGATGGTTATGATTTAAGATTAAAGAACGGAGAACTTTTAGAAGTATGGCATGTTAATTGGAGAGGTTATACACAAGTTAAGATACTAAAGTACATTAATGAGGTAGGATTAGTTGATGAGATGATTGTTCCTGATGATTTTGAATTTAATCCTGAACTCGGACATATTGAGATAACTTCTGTATATAAACCACAAGTTTACGAAGGTTATCGTATAGGAGGTCAACGCTTTGGTATATATCCAGGTGGTGCTAAACCTATTCCTTTCCAATTAGATGATGATGTTAGATTGCAGTATTGTGGACTTCAAGAAGTACTTCCTCAAATGGGAAGATTCTCTATTGTAGAAATACTTACTCCATTTCAAATATTAATCAATATCTTCTCTTATCATAGAGAGATGATGATAGCTAAGAACAAGATGTTTATTCTTGTTGCAGCTAAATCTTTATTTGGAGAAGATGCAGAAGAAGCTATTTATAATATAGCGGCAGAGGGGATATTTCCTTATGATGATGCAGAAGATATTAATAGTACTAAAGCACAATCTATTAAAATGCTTGATGCCAATATCTCCGGTTATATTACTGAAATATCTAATCTTATTGAATCTATTAAAGCTAGTGCTCGTGAAATGGTAGATATGACACCACAACGTTATGGACAAATAGCAACTAGTGCTGGTAAAGGTACAACAGAAGAAGCTATTATTCGTAGTTCAATGGGCACAGTTATTATTAACTATATGTTCGATAAGTTCCGTGAGGACGAATATCTAATAGATTTAAATAATTCCAAGTTAGCTTGGATAGATGGATTAGATACTTCTTACTATGATAAGTCAGATAGAAAACAATATGTCTCTCTTAATGTAAATAATCATACTCTCGGACAATACGTAATCAAAGCTAAAAACTCTGATAGAGAAACAGAGAAGTTTGAACAACTTAAAGAGTGGGCTTTCAACGCCAGTCAAAATGGAGATTTAATGTCTGCTGTTGCTGCTATTACTTCCGGTAATATATCCAGTCTTAAACTAGCTATTAATCGTTATCAAGAGATTCGTCAGAAGAATGAAGAATCACTTAGACAATTAGACCAACAATTAGAAGAAGCTAAGAATAAAGCTGTTCTTGAACAGATAGCTGCTAAGGGAGAACAAGATGCTAGGCTAGCAGAAATCAAAGGTTATTATGATTTACTTGCTAAAGGAATGGATACAGAAGCTGCTATGGCTGCTTTAGCTAATCAACCTGTGCAAACTGCTCCACAAGATAATTCTGCTGAACTATCATTGAAACAAGCTGAACTAAATGAAAAGAAACGAGCTAAGGATTTAGATATGATTAACTCTGCGTTAGATAGAGATAATGAACTAAAGATAGCTAAAGAGAATAAGAATAGATATGATAGTTCTAAGTCTAAATCTAGTTCTACTAAGAAGTGAATACTAAGTTATAATTAGCTATATACCATTCTCTATGATTCAGACGTGCCCTACGGAACTTTCCGTAGGGTTTTTCGTATCCATAAAATCGACGTAGATAGCATTTCCTTTGCCTCTGTTGCATTTACCCTATCGAATGGATGAACTGTAAAGGAAAGCATTAAAATGCCGTGACGGGTCTTAAAATGGCTCATTCTTTTGCCCTGTATCGAACGCAAAGTTTCTGCTGATAAGATTAACTCTAGTAATACTTAAATACAAATACGGGCAATTCTAAACCTAATAATAAGGGTATTCAGACTAGTAAGAGTTTGCTTTCTCATATTATTAGATTACATTTGAGTGAAAGTAATAATCAAAACATATTTATTATGGGAACTTTTAGTAGTAATAACAATTTAGATTTAAGTACTGGTAGTATTGATACTAGCGATACTGCTAATACTGGAGGTCAAGGTACTGGCTCTGGTGCTAACGGCAATCCTGCCGGACAGGGACAACAAGGTGCTGGACAAGAAGGACAACAAGGACAAGGCGAAGGTGCTAATACTGGTACTGTTGATAATGGTGGTGAAAACCAAGAAGGACAACAGGGACAAGGAGAAGGACAGCAAGGAAGCTCCTCTACGGGGGAAGAAGTGGTATTATCAGAAGGTGATACTATAAATGTTGATGGTGTAGATTATACTATTGATGCTAACGGTAATGCTCTTGCTGTTGATGGAACTATATTTCGTACTGCTGCTGAACTTGCTGAACTTATATCTCAAAATGGTTCTGAACCAAGTGTTCTTGAACAATTACAAACTCGTTTCGGTTCTGACTTTAAAGATGAGAATGGTAATCCTATTGTATTCGATAATAATACAGAAGGTATTGCTGCTTATGTTGATACAGTAATTCAGAATAGAATTGCAGAAGCTCAAACTGCTGCTCTTAATAATCTGTTTGAAACTTATCCGCAAGTAGAACAAGTTATTAATCATCTTAAACTTAACGGTACTCTTGACGACTTCGTAGAAATTCCTGATAGAAGTCAGATTACTGTTAGTAAAGATAACGAAGAACAACAAGCTACTTTCATTCGTGAAGAATGGAAACTTAGTGGTAAAAAAGGAGATGTAAATAAATTCATTGACTATTGTAAGAACGCCGGTATTCTTTATGATACTGCTGTTGAATCTAAAGAAGCTGTTGATAGCATTTATGAATCTCGACTTGCTGAACAGAAAGCACAAGTAGAAGCTAAAGAAGCTGCTGCTGCTGCCGAAGAGAAAGCATATTGGGATAATGTAGAAAAGACTATTAGTAAAGGCGAACTATTAGGTTATAGTATTCCTGAACAGATTCAATGTAACAAAGACGGAAAGAAAGTAATGCTTAGTCGCAAAGACTTCTTGAAGTATGTGTCTACTCCTGTTGACAATGAAGGTAATACAGCCTATATGTTAGACGAAGCTAAAGTTGATTCTAATGCTCGTATGCAGGATGATTTACTTAAAGCATTTCTTAGGTTTACTGGTGGCGATTATGCTAGTCTTGTCGGTATGGCTGTTAATAAGCAGAAAGTTCTATCTATTAGAACTACCGCAGCACAAACTACTGGTAAAAGGACTGTTATTATCAATAGTAAAGGTAATAATTCTAAGACAGTTGATAATGACCAACTAGTCTTGAACTAACTAAATTAAAACAAATATGTACAGATTAAGAGAAGTCGAAAGAGGTAGATATGATGATAGAGGTTACTCTAATGAGCAATCTCTTGCTGCCTTAATGATTCAAAAACCGGAAGAGATTAACAACTTCCTGACTTACACTTATGGTATGGAAGATGACCGATTCCCGCTAACTTTCCTTACAGAAGGACAAGGTGCTGCTGGTGTTCGTGATATTACTACTGTTGAGTGGACTTGGAAGACAATGGGTCGTCAGAGATTCAATGATTACATTGTTTGGGCTGATACTAGTGATACTACTCCGGGTATTGGTGGTAAACCTATTAAGGTTGAGTTTGCTACTGGTCTTATTATTGAACAGTATGGTTTGCTTGCTCCTGATGGTAAAACTGCTGTTCGTGTAATGCGAGACCATGGTGCTGGTAGTCATGGTGGACATCTGTATTCTTTGCAGCTAAAGAATCCTGATAAAAGTGCTTATGTTGACCCTGCTAATCTTGAAAAAGGTAAGTATTGGTGTATGTTAGCTCCGTCTATTCCTGAATCTTATTCTAAGGGTAACAAGACTAATGTAATGGGACCTGGTGTTATGAAATCCCAGCTAGGATTCAAGCGTTATAGCAAGGAAATTGCAGGTAACATTAGTAATGTTATTGTTAGCTATGCTTTCAAGACTAAAGGTGGTGGTACTGACACTCGTTGGATTAACGAAGAAATGCGTCAGTTCGATGTTCAGATGCGTATCTCTAATGAGATTGACTTATGGACATCTCGTTACAATCGTACTGTTAATGGTACTATTGATATGAAGGATTGGGATAATGACCAACCAATTCCCGAAACTGCTGGTATGTTTGAAATCCTCGAAGAGTCTAACTATGATACTTATGGTGAATACTTGCCTCTTAGCAAGCTAAAAAGAACTATTGGTGACGTAGTTGATAAGGATACTGATACTGGTTCTATGGAGATTACTCTGTATGCAGGTAAAGGTGGTATCGAAGATTTCGATATGGCTATCCGTGAAGATGTTAAGTCCGAAGGATTTATTACTCCTCTTGGAGAGAAAATGATTGGTGAAGAAGGTGGTGGTCTTACTTATGGTAAATACTTCCGTAAATATAAAACTATTGACGGACATACTGTTACTTGTATTCATCTTCCTTTCTTGGATAAATCTCCTATTGCTGAAACAGCAAAAGCTAATGGACTTATTCATCCTCGTACTGGTTTGCCTATGACATCTCACAAACTGATGTTCATTGACAACTCTGTATATAACGGAAATCGTAATGTTCGTATGGTACGTATGAAAGGTCAGTCTTACCTTGTTGGTGTATTGAAAGGTCTTACTCCTATTCCACCGTCTTGGGGTTCTGTTCCTAGCAATTCTATATCTACGGATATTGATAAGTCTCAATATGAAGTTAAAATGTCTCGTGGTCTGCAAGTAGATAGACAAGAGAAGATGTTCATGTTGGAGTGCGTACTCTAAGTTAAACAATTAAAATTGAAATTATAATGGAAGGACAAGCACCAAAAGCCGGAACATTCGGCAGTAGTCTAAATAATCCAACTAATAGGCCTAGTGCTACTACACAGGCTAAAGCTCCGGAAACTCCTAGAGAAACCTATGAACAACTTCTTAAAAAAGAAGATGGTTTAGATAGAGACTTCTTAGAAGAAAGATATATTACAATAGCTCTTGCTACTGATATTACTATTAATTCTGTTTATCGTCAAGTTAATGCTAGATATATCGTTGACCGTCACGATAGCATTGGTGGTAGTATTAATTCAGCTAGAATCTTAACTAGCAACTATAAAGAAATGGAAGCGTATATGCCTTCTCTTGTTGGTTGTTCTGTTAATTCACAGGAATATATTACTCGTGTTCAACGTTGGTTCAATAGCATATCTATTCCTGTTGATGGTGAAGGAAAGAAACTTAATTGTTCTTTCCAATGGAATAAGAAAAGAGATTATCTGAACTATAAGATAGATGAAACAGAGATTATCGAAGAATATGATAATGCTGAAAAGTCTAATCCTAAACAGTTGAAAGATGCTATTGCTAAATATGTAACTAAGATTAATGCTCTTGAAGCAACTCGTTATCAATACGGACATCCTATTAAAGTAGATGATTACTTAGCATATCGTCATTGTTTACTTTATCCTATTGTCGCTAAAGACGTAGCTATTATTAGCTTCGACCCTCGTGTTAAATTCTATATTAAAGATGAACAACGAGAAAACAATCGTCTTAAACGTAATCGTATTCAAGCTAACAAAGCAAGACGTAATTATCTTGATGCTATTGATAACGATGCTAAGTTCAAAGCTATTTTCGTATGTTATTCTGCTAGTAACAAACAAGATGTATTATCTAACTTGTTACTTGATAGAACTATCCAAGAAAAGATGCTTGATGACTTTGCAATTAAAGAGCCGGAGAAATTCAACAAACTGTTTAACAATTCACAAATTGAGCTTCAAGCGTTCATTGAAGAAGCTATTGCCAAAGGTGAGCTAGTTCGTTCTGATGTTAATCAAACTGTTCTTACTCCCGAAGGTGGATTTATCGGAGCTAACATGAAAGAAGCGTTGGCTTATTTCAGTAATCCCGAAAATGCTGATTATAAAAGAGCACTTGAAACTAAACTAAAATTATAATAACTATTTATTATGAAAGTAGCAGAGATACATAACGAGTTCATGCTTCTAGCTCAACAAATGGGCATGAAAACTGTGCGAGCAATACTTCCCGAACAGGTAGACGAAATAATCAATTTAGAGACTATCGAATATGTGAAAGATGTTTTCTCTCGTAAAGGTAATCGTGAACTCGATGGTATCTCTGATAACGTTATAAGATTAACAGAACTTAGTCCTCTTCATACTAGTATTAAGATTGAAGCTGAACAAGGAGATATAATGTTTGGTACTGGTTATAAGATAGAGTTAAACAACTATCCAACACCCATGTTCTATACATCTGTCTACTCCTTTAAGGGGGATAAGTCTTATCGTTGTAGATTGATAGACTTAGACTTAGTGAGTGAAACGATGAACGATTATCATTCAAAGTCTATTGTTATAAGTCCTATATGTTATAAGATTGAATCTAATATTGAAGTAATTGCAACATTTGAAATAGATAAGTTATTAGTTAATTATATTAAGTATCCTACTCTAATTAGTATTGCGACTAATACTACGAATGAACTATCAGATGTTGCTATGCACGAAGTTATTAAGAGAGCTGTTAATACCTTTAATGCTATCTCTAATAATAATAGTTATGAGAAAGTTTCAAACGAATTATCTAAATTAGAATAAAATGGAAAGACTGTTGTTTGCAGGTAATGTTGCATTAGCTACTACTCCCGCTACTCTAGCTGCTGTTAATGCAGCAGGTATTACAGAGGGTGCTGTTGCTCTTTACGACAACGAAGGTGCAATCATCTCGAAAGCTCTTACTAAGAACATTCCGATGTTTACCTTGTTTGTTGGTGGTGGAGCATTTGCTAATAAGAGCAAGTATACCAATATTGTATCTGATATTGATACTAGACGTTTCTCTTATGTTAAGAGTGTCTATGCTGCCGGAACTAAATTTAGTGCGGAAATTACTGTTCCTACCCCCGTAGAAGGAAAGGATTATACGTTAACTATGGCTAAAGCTCATACTGTTCTTAATGAACGTTATAAGTGGTCGGCTAGTGAGCGTGCTCGTGAAGGTGATACTGCTGCTATTATTGCTGAGAAGTTAAGTACTCAACTTAATTCTCTTGGTAAGAATGAAGGATTTACTGCTAGTGTTGCTGCTGCTAAAATTACCGTAACTGGTACTGATTATGAAGCATGGAATCTGATTGCAGGAGATTCATTATTTGGAGCAAAAGTAACTACTACAAAAGCTATGAAACCAATTAATGATGACGCTGCTCTTAAAGAATTACAGATTCGTTGTATTGGTGGTGAAGGTATTAATTCTACTAGCAATGATGCTCGTAAATTATATACTTTGCCGGAATTCTCTAATGCAGGTGGTTGGACAGTATTTACGCTAACTTTCTATCCTCATCGTGACCTTCGTAGTGGTAGTACCGAAAATGTTAAAACTATTATTCATCTTGCTATTCCGACAGGAGCTGCTCAAATAGCTACTCTTGAAACAATATTTGCATCTGTTAATACTCCGGCAGCAGCAGCAGGAGCTTAAAGAAGATATTGTAAATATAACTCGTAATAGTTTAATAAAGGGGTTGCTATTAATGTTAAAATTAGTAGTAATCCCTTTAATCATAAATAGGGATGAAGGAAATTATCGAATCTGCTCTTAATCAAGGCTTGAGTTCCTTGATAACTATTTCTATTTTCCTACTACTATATAAGTGGTTGGACAATAAGAAAAAGACTGAAAGCGAAAAGTTTGTTAGTTCTATTAGCAATACTCTTGATGAAGTATCTAAGTCATTACTACAAGTCTCAACGTTTATTACTGATATTACAAAGAATATCATAGATAAAGATAAGGACAAATGTAAGACTGCAATAGAAGATTCTATGCTCGCTTCGGCAATGAGATTGACAATGTTCGTTACTAATACTGTTATTAATAACCATATCCATACTAATAAAGATAATATACTTGCTAATATCCATAATATAGTTAGTGCAGAGTTTTACAGTGTATTCTCTAGCTTAGCTTTATATAAGATTAATGGAGTAAAGGCTAGTGATAATATGAAAAAGGATTGGATGCCATCAGTAGAGAAGTCTATAATAGAGATAGTGTTTAATGATAATCTTAGTAAAGAAGATAAAATATCTAGTTTTAATAATAAAATAAACTTGAAGTTTCAGTCTTACATAACTTATATAACAAATAATACATTAAAGTAATGGACATAAACTTCGATAATGTAAAAAGCAAATTGGTTGATAGAGGTGTACAAGTTGTACACCTCTCCAACATTGGATTCATTCTTACTAATGAAGATATATGTAGATATAATGCTATGGTTATTCTTAGTAATATGTCTAATGTAGAATCTAAACTTAGTGAAGAACAACAGCAAAATCTAATTGCAATGTATAACGAATTAATAGTAATGCAATGAGAAAGAACGAAGATGGAATGTATACTTATCTTGATGTTCCAAGTAAGTATAATTGTGTTTATAAAAAACTACTTATTAAATTAAGTGACTTAGGAGTAGATATGATTAAAGATTGTACTTCTACTTGTAAAGGTATCAATCGTCAAGTAATTAACTGTTGGAATATGTTTCAATCTGCTTGTGCAGCTTATACTCTAGGGTATTGGAAGCAAGCAGATTTACTTATTAATTACATTAATAGTTCTCTACAATTCGGTTGTGATGAATATACTACTGATGAGAAACCAGTATTTATGATATTTGAACTAAATATACCTATTACTATAACTGGTTCTCAAAAGATAAAATATAATGAAGCTAATTTTGTCATAGCTAATAGAGAATATGTAGTTGAAGATACTCTTACTATTTATCAAGTAATTAATGAAAGAGAAAATATAATAGCTTCAGGTTTATCTGTTAATAGTCCTGTTAAGTTCAATGAATTAGTTCTTAATGCAGAAGTAGGACAAGTTTATATATTCAGAGCTAGTGTAGAAGGACAAGATGGAGAGACTTATTACTCTAATGATTATATTGTAGAATGTGTTTCTGTTCCTGCTATGAACGTAATGTATTATGGACATACGGATATTGCTCCGCAAGTATTTGATAAAATGTCTATTAATGATATCATGGCTATTGAAGGTAACACTCCTAGAACTATTACGGGAAGTAATAATAATACTTTTATTATTAAACAGAAAAAGAAAATCCATTATTTATTGATACCTGATAAGTTAATGACTCTTGTTAAAGCTGAATATGGTACTATTCTTGTTACTACTCTTTGGGACGGAGAAGAAGGTGCTTATAAGACAAATAATCCAGGTGGAATTTATGATGGTATTCATTATAATGTATTCTTCTTATATTCTCCTTCTATATTCGATGATGATATTCGTATAACTTGTAGAAATAAATAATATGAGAAAAGGAATAAGTATAAGTCAGCTTCTTGTTAACAATAGTGTAGATGATAATTATAATCCTCTACCTGATGTTGATGCTAAGTATGGACCTTATAATAGTATTGCAGAAGCTCTGAAAGAATTGCCTCCTGAATTACGTTCAGTAGGTCTTACAGTAGGTATTAAACAAAATAATATTATTAATGAGTATTGGTTTAATGGAGGTATTGAAAATAAGAATCTTGTAGTTAAGCAACAAGGTAGTGGAGATGAACCAGTTCAAACTGTTTATATACAAGACAATCCTCCTGCTAATACAAATGCTCTTTGGGTAGATACTTCTGGATTAGGAGCAGCTCTTGAAGAAGATGAAAAGCTAGCTCCTATAATTCAATCTATTCAAGTGATACAAAAGTATCTTGATACTATTGTCCATCAGAGAGATTTAATTATAAATCCCGGTCATGTTAGTAATACTTTTACTAAGTCTATATTAAAAGAATATACTCCTATTGACCCTAATACTGGACAATTAGCAATTAGAGTTGCTGCTGTTGGTGAAAGTCTTGAACCTGAAACAGATGAATATGAACCAAATACTAAAGCGGTTCGTGGGCATTATGGTACTCTTAAAGAAATCCAAGATAACTTTAATAATTTTGTAGATTACGAACTTCTAATTGCTACTGATGTAAAACGTTTATATACTAAGATTAATGGAGAACCTGTTAATCTTACTGGTACTAGTTCAGGTGGTGGCGGCAGTATTGATTATAAAGCATTAGATAAATTAGATACTATTGGCTTCGTTGCTCCTAATGGACAAGTATATCGTGTTAAGGTTAATAATAACGGACAGCTAGTAGTATATAAGAAAGAGTTAGATACACCACAAGCAGAACCTACTGGTGGACAAGAAGAACCCGGAACTGGTTGGATATATGTAACTACTCTATATCTACAAAAGTTATATATTAACTCTTTGTATTGTGGTGGTATTACTAGTGATGAATATAGTTATAATCCATGCTCTCATAACTTCGTTGAACTTAGTAATCTTACAGGTAAAGATGTGTCTCTTAATGGACTATCATTACAGTATGGTACAGAAGGTGGAAACTGGGAAGTACTTCCTTTATGGGGGAATATCAAAGCAGGTTCGACATTCTTAATTAGAGGTGCTCAATGTTCAGTAATGAATACTAATACTACTCGTATTAAAGTTGAGACTTATGATATGGAATGGTATGCTAGTGATGGTAATCTTATTAAGTTTGATAATAAGAAAGCTAAGTTTTTCTTGACTTGGGGAACGTCACCTAGTTCTGTTGCGAATCCTTATAATAACACGACTTCCCCTATAAGGGTATCTAAAGGTTATATTGATTTAGTTGGACTTCAAATCTTAAATGCTGGTGATGCTGATAAAGTTGATGCTGCTGAAAATACTGCTTATGGTTATCTTGATAGTAAGTACTTATTTACTAAGTACTATACTATGGACAATGTTAAGCAAGCTACTAAAGCTCTTAGTGCTAGAAATAACGCTAATGATATGTACTTTGTTAATCTCGAAGCAAACATAATACCTAGAGTAGATTCTTATACTCCACGTGCTAGCTTTGAGAACAAGAATATATTCTTTAATAAGACTTTACTAGACCATACTAAACCTAATAAGGTTACTATGACTTTAGGTAGAAAGGCTTGTTATACTTTTAATGAATCTAATGAACCTAATGATGATGCTAGTAGGTGTTTCAATTGGGTGTCAGTAGGTTACTATGATGAGTATTTATGGTATCGTGCATATAGAAGTGACGGTAGTTATACTAATTGGACTAAAGTAGAATCATTTAAAAATGAGACTGGTGTTCGTAAATATTATAATCGTATTCGTGCAATAACTACTGATGGTACTCCTTTTACTACTCATAAAGTAATACTTACTCATTTAGGAGAACAATATGATACTCATACAAGGGATAAGAATATTTATTACGAATATTATGTAGGTAGAGATGAAACTTATAAGAGCGATATTCGTAGATTTGTAGTTATGAGCGAAAATGCAGGGAGCGAAGTTCTTAACTTTGTTCAGACTTCCGACCAACAAGGCTTTAATTGGGATGAATATAATGTATGGAGAATAACTGCCGGACAAATAAAGAAGGACTTTAATAGATATGAAAATAGTAACATATCTGTGTGCTACTTTATGATTAATACTGGCGATATGACACAGAATGGTAATCGTATTAATGAATGGTTAGATTATGAAGCAGGAAGAGAACCACTATACGATATTGCTGAAATGGTAACTGTTGGTAACAATGATTTAACTCCGGCTAATGTATATGTTCTTGGTGACGGTGGAGATGATTCTAAAATTAATGCTACTAACATTCGTTTCTTCTATTGTTATGAAATGGATGAAGATAATCCTCCTGTATTTACTGTTGAAGGAAAAGAAATATTCGTTGAATCATTATATTCATTCGATGTTGGTCATACCCATTTCTTATGTGTTAATAGTGAGATAAGTTCTAATACTGAACGAAGTGTTTATGGACTTTCTACTACCGGAGTAATGTATGACTTAATAAGACAATGGTGTGAAAGAGATGATGCAAAAGCTATTAATGCTAAAGCTAAGATAGCTTATTGTCATGAAATGCCTTTTACTATTATTACTCAAAATCTTATTAATTCATTTTATTGGAATAATGAAGAAAACACTAGTGTTGAGAGAAGTGGTAGTAGATTGAATTTCAATACCACTAAAGCTAACGCTTATTGGTTCTCAAAGTTCTTACAGACCCACAATTACCGTTTATGTCTTGGCGGACACAAACATACTTACAGTTGCAGTTATCCGATTTTAGAGAACGAAAACAGCTCTATGAAGCCTATCATACAGGTTACTGCGGACGTTTTAAAGAAGGATTTTAATTCTGATGAATTATATACGGAAACTGCCGAAGGTGCGTTAAAAGGGCAATCTCTCCCTAAATCTTGGGAAAATAATACTAACTTTGATATGTTGAAACACTTGTGTACATTTCAATTAGTAGAAGAAATAACTGCTCCTGTATATCTTATGTGTCAGGCTAGTGGATATAAACATACTAGTAATAAAGAACTTCCTAGTCCTAATATTCCGTGGTTAAGGTATTTCTTTCCTGCTAGTATTACTATTAATAGTAGAGACGATGTTACGGCTAAAGTTAATGCAGGTCAACGTTATCCTTTCTATATTAAGTATTTCTTAAAGCCAGGTAAAGTAGATGATTTACATTATTACCCTAATTTACAAGTTACTGTTAAGAAGTTATCTAATATATTTAATAACTCCGGTAAGTACAATGTTAATCTTCAAGGGTTGAATCCAACTTATGGAGTTGTTGGTGGTAATGGAGAAACTAATAATGGTAATGATATAATTAATGTGAAATTTCCAACTTATAATATTGGTTAATTATGGCAGATAATATTAAAAGGTATAATCCTAAAACTGGTAATTGGGATATAAGTTCTTCTGGAAAAGCTACCGGTATTATTGTTGAAGACCCTCGTCTTATCGACCCTGAAGTAGCAGAAGAAGGAGTAATTGGCGAAAGTCTTAATGACGTTCTTGTTCGTCATGAACAAGAACTAAAGAAGCAAGGTGGATATATTGCTTGGCTTGCCGAACACGGTGGTGGCGGAAGCGGTGGCGGTGGTGGAACTACTGGTGATAAGGTTACTCTTACTAATGCTAATATAGTAAAAGAAGGTAATATTAATTATCTTTATTCTACTGTTACTACTAATATTAAGTTAGAGTATCTTATTACTTCTAGTAAGAATAATAAGAGATATTTTATTACTGTTACTCTTGATGGTAATAATATTATCGAAGGAAAAGAAGGTTGGACTAATACTCCTGGAGTTCTTACTATTCCGCAACTAGATAAATTCTCTGCTAACAGTAATCACTCTGTTGTAATCACAGCTAGTGATACAGACGGATTCTCTGCTGAATCTTATTTGCTTAATATAGTAGAAGCTAGTATTAAACTTACTAGTATTGTATCAGGTAATACTGCTACTGTTGGTCTTGACTACTTCTTTACTTATAGTATTACTAGTAAGATTATTGGTTCAAATGTTAACCTTGTTGTCACAAATGTGACTAATGGTGCTACTAAAACTATTGAATTAGGTAAGACAACCTCTACTGCTCCTAAACAAGTTAATGTTAACTTATGGGAACTAGGTAATATTATAGCAGGTAGTTCTTATACTATACAAGCACAAGCATTTACTTCAATGAATGAAGCTATTGTTCAATCTGATAAAGTAACGAATCGTGTAGTTGTGGAAGATGGTGCTAATCTTGTTGTTCTAGTAGAAGGTATTACTAGTAAAGCAGAAGTAGATGCAGGAGTTGAAAGAACTAAGTTCTCTCAAAGCGGTAATATTTCTTTTGCATTTACTCCATATCTTGCAGGAGTTAGTCTTATTTATTATGCAATTAGAGTCGAACATAATGGTATTACTAAAGATATAGGTTACTTCGATGAAGGAAACTATAATGATAATCAATATGTTCAGCGCGGTAAACAACAAGTGTTTAGTTACGCTATTCCAATAGAAGGAGATGTTATTGGTAATTGGAATATTACACTTCGTTGTTGGTCTGAAAAAGGAAACCCTGTAACTGATACAGTTCTTGCTTGTGAAGTAGTATCTAGTTCCCAAGCTCTTATTGCAGACCAAAATCCTAATAATAGTAGATATGCTAGTTGGCACGTTCGTCAAGAAAGTTTCCCTCAAGTATCTACTACTAAAGTTTGGACTAGTAATGAACCAACATTTACTGCACCTGGTTCTATTACTCCTAGTGGTGCTGTAACCAATCTTAATGTATATAATACAAACGGAGTACTATCAGGCTTCTTAACAGAGAATGGACAACCTATGTTACGTATATCAGGAGAAGCCTATGGTGTTATTGATGTACAACCATTTAAAGATGATATAACAACTCTTAATAACTGGTCGAGACAAGGATTTGGATTATCATGTACATTCAAGTCAGATATTCATCCGTTCTCAAATAGAACAATCTTCTTTATAGGGGATTACAATACTGACGAACAATTCTCCGAAGGTATTAAAGTAGGTCTTGAAGATATTATTTGGTCTTATACAGATGGTAATATTAAAGAAACTATTAGTTGTAAGATACAACAGAATGTTATTAATACTGTTGATTTTATAGTTAATAAGAATCAAGGAAAGATGATTGTCGGTATCTTTATCAATGGTATACTTAATGCTGCTCGTGAAATAAAAACTGATTTTACTTGGAAGACTAATTCTAAGATATATCTTGGTTGCGATATTAGTAATTCAGGACAGATTCAAAACTTTGCTGATGTTAACTTCTATGATATTAAGTTGTTCCGTGTTCCTGCTAATGATAAAGAAATTGTTATTAATGCAATGAACTCTAAAGCTAGAGCAACTCTTTTATCTGATGGTAGTGTAGACTTTACCGGATACAATAGAATGAAGTTAAAGAACTTCTTCTCTACTTCTGATTCAGAACCTCATTCTACTCTATGGGACGATATTAACCAAACGTATGCTAGTGTCAATTTCAACAGTCTTATCTCTGATACTACTAGAGTATTACCAGTTGATATAATGTTGATTAATTGCGCTAATACTGGTTTTACTCGTGCTATATTTGAAGAGATTGGAGGTCAGAATAATAATTGGTATAGTGGTTGTACTATGAGTTACTTTAGTCCAACTTCGGGAAAGTCTAGCTCTGAATATACTACTGATGTTTCTGTTTCTAAGCAAGGTACTTCTACTTTGAACAATCTTATTAAGAACTTAGAGATAAGATTCGATAAGATGCTTAAAGATGATGATGGCGGTAATCTTGATTATGAGCTATTCCAACCTAGAGAGACATGGTTTCCTGAAAGACAGTTTACACTTAAAGCTGACGTTGTTGACAGTGCTCATGCAAATAATGCTTCTATTGGTAAATGGATTAATGATAACTCGGATTTCTTATTCGAGAAAACTCCGCCTATGGAACAACTTGAATCTCATCGTCCAGTAGATACTCGTGATAGAACTGTAAAAGATAAAGTTACTATCAAACAAACGCTTGAAGGTTTTCCTATTATTCTTCTTATTCAGTTTGATGGGGAAGAAACTCAAACTATGCTTGGTATATATAGTTTTAATTTAGGTCGTGGAGCTTATTATAATATGGGATTCCGATTTATGAAAGACTTTACTACTAAGATAAAGAATACAGCAGGTGAATATGTTGATAATAAACTTCCTGCTTTTGTTACTTCTTATCATACTTATGCTCAAGATGAACTATTCGGAAACATAGACCAAAGAAAAGTTTATTCTTATGAGTTTGGGGAAAATGCAAATGTTATTGTAGATGGAGAAAAGATATTACCATTAGCATTGTTTATGCAAGACGATTTATCTATTATCAAACATGTAGGTGAATTTAAGTATAATGGTGGCAATTGGTTAGAACCTAGTGCAGCTGTTACTGATGATAATATTTGGAGAGCATTACAAGAGTTATTCTCTATCTTTGCTCAAATGACTTCATCGACAGTTAAGAAATACATTTGGAACGAGACTTCCGGTGGTTATGAAGAAACTGCTGGTGAATATCCTGCACAGTCTAGTTGGTCTACTCTTGCTGCTGAACTTGATACTAAGTTCTCAATTAAGAATGCTTACTCTTACTTATTAACGTGTGTAAAGTATGGGCTTGTTGATTCATTAGGTAAGAACTTAACTTTAGCCTGTTATGATGTTGGTGGGGCTAATAAGTGGTTTATCAGATTCTATGATATGGATACTGGTAATGGTCTTGATAATGTAGCTCTTGAATCTGTTGCTAAAACTGCTTGGTTAGATACATTTAGTAATAATGATAATAATAATGTTAACTCATTAGTTATTACTAAAAACGTTGCCGACGGTGGATATGATACTTATAGTTCTCGTATGTGGGATGTATTAAGAGATACTATCTTTGCTAATACTGGAGTATTCGATAGTTCTCTTGAAACTCTTTGGGACTTATGGAGAAACAATGCTACTATTTGTAAAGATATTAATGATTATATAGATAATTACTTTGCAGCTCAAACTAAAGATTGTGGAGAGCTTCTGTTTAATTATGATTATAATGTTAAGTATCTTACTGCTTATGTTGGTGAATCAGGTGGACAACCTTCTTATGCTAATATTGAATTTCTACATGGTACTCGTGTTGAGTATGTTCGAGATTGGATGAAGAAGAGAGTTTGGTTCTTTGACGGAGTATTTAAGTATAGCAATGCTGCTAATATTCAACCTTATAATAATAAGGGTACATTTTCCGCAGGTGGTGCAGAAGCTACTAATCCTAAACTCATTATTACGTCTAATTGTCCTGCAATATTTGTGGTTAATATTGGTAATACTACTGATACTAGATATTTCTTAGAAGAAGGTAAACCTACTGAAATTAGATTATCTCCTATCAGTTCTTTCAATACACAAATTACTATTAATAATACTCCTCAAATTAATGATATTGAAGGATTGGGCGGAATGAGATTCCAACGATTTATGTCTACTATGAAACTTCCTAGTTTCTCTAAGTTAGACTTGTCTTCTGTTGATACTCTTAGTGATTCTCCTATTCCATTTGAAACAGTATTCGTTAATGATGAAGGCTATTCTGACGTAAGACATATTGATTTAAGTAATACTAAGTTTTGGAGCGGTAACATTGGACAAGGTACGTTTACGGTTAATATAGAAAAGTATACCAAGTTGAAAGATTTGAATATATCTAGTTCTATTGTAACTTCTATATCTTTACCTAATGCTTCTCTTGCATTACTGAATATTACTAATTCAGCTGTTGAAGGTATTAGTTTAGTTAATCAACCGTTCTTGGATAGATTAGATTTCTCTGGTTGTAAACGGTTAAAAACTGTTACTATTGATTCTTGTGATAAGATTACTGAATTAAACCTTAGTAATCTAGGAGACTTACATACTATAAGAATTACTTCGTGTCCTAACTTAAAGTCTATAATTTGTACTAACAACGTTAACTTAACTACATTTAATGTATCCAATTGTAATAATGTTGAAATCATTAATGTATCTCAATGTACTAATAAATCATTAACTGTTTATATAGTAGGTGTTCCTAATATTAAAGAATTAAATGTATCTAGTACTAATACACCTAATGATATTCAAGTAGCTTCAAGTTTACCTAATCTTAGAATACTTAATATTTCTAATAGTCAGGTATCAGCAATCCAATATGGTAATGCTGCTATTCCTACTTATAAAGAAAATAAGATATTCGATATTAGTAAACTTAATCTTACTAGTCTATCAGTTCAAAATGCTAAAGGTGTGCATTACTTTAAGTTTGATAATAATAGAAATACTCCTTTCAATGTAGGTGGTAGTTTCTTTGTTGGTTGTTCTAATCTTAAAAGAGTGTTCGGACATATTAAACTTAATGGTACTTCTATATTTGCTCAATGTGGTAGCTTCTATATTCACGAACCTAAAGAAAAAGTAGAAGGTATTACTCCTAATTATAATGGAGAATGGTTTGGTTCAGATACTAGTACAACAGAAGGAAAAACTGCTTGGGATAATAATACTGATTTAGGAACTAACTTTACTATTGGTACTACTGATTGTACTAGTATGCTTACTGCTACCAATTGTAGTATATATGATGTTTATTACTTCTTGTATAAATGTGATAATGTTACTACTCTTGATAGTTGTTTTGCTAGTGCTAAGAATGTTAAATGGGATTTATTAGATAGTCCTAATAGAGACATGTTTAATCATTGTACTAAAGTAGTTACAATGAACTTACTATTTTGGGGATTACAGGCACAAGACTTTAAAATATTAACTAGTACTTATGATTATGGCTCTACTGAACATAATGGATTATTTAGTCCTCTTGTTGATTTACAAGCTATGGATAGTATATTTTATTTCGGTGGTACTAGATATACAAGTCCTGCTTTCTTAGCTAAGTTTAAAGGAAATGTTCCTTCTAAACTTAAAAGACTAAGTATTTTTAGTACTGGAACTATTAAGTTTGTAGATAATATTAATAATTGTCCTAGTGATAGTACTATTGATGAGCATCTTGTTAGTGCTGATTGTGGAACACTTCTTGCTAATCTTCCTGATTTAGAATATTTAAATACTATGTTTAATAATTCTAATATATACTTTAATCAAATAACAGATAAAGATGTAGAAGATGGAGTAAAGTATTGTCCTTTATTCTATAAGAATACTAAACTTAAATATATTCAAAGTTCATTTAAAGGACTTGTTAATTCTACTGGTTCTTTATATAATATATTTGGTGGTACTGTTAAGAATAAGACACAAGTAAGATTCCCGACAGCTTTGTATGGTATCTATGATTCATTTAGTTTAGGTTCAGGTTCTAATGTTATTTTCCCAATCCACAACTCAATGTTCAGTAGATTAAGAAACTCATTGAAGTATATAACAGGACAGCAAGCTATTAATCAATCTACATTAGGTAGTTTCCAAGGTTTTACTAAACAGTTTCTTAAAGAAGGTGATGAAGTATTTCCTTATGATGTATTTACTGGTTGTAGTGCAATTGTTGAAATACCGGGATTCTTCTCCGGTTTAGTTCTTTCTGCTAATACAGTAGTTGAGCTTCCTCTTAATTCATTTAAGACTAATTACAATCTTACTAATATATCATATCTATATTATGATATGAAGAATTGTAAGTACTCGCTTACTGGTAAGGGCTTCTCTAATTGTAAACTAATTAATGTTCATAGATGCTTCTCTGAAATAGGAACTAGCTTCGTTAAGAAAGGTTTTATTCCTTATGGACTATTCTATATGGAACAAACTTCTAATGTTAGCTATAAAGGTTGGAATGAAGTAGATGCAGCTAGTCAGAATATTACAGAGAACTATGGTATAGATAGTGACGGTAATTGGATTGAAAGTGCTGAAATGCCAGTAGAGATTATTTATAGTAAACAACGAACTCTTCCTAGAAAGACAATAGTTAATATGTCTTATTGTTTAGAGAGATTCCAAAGTACAGAAGCACAGGCTTATACTATGAATTATGGTAATCTTACGTCAAGCAATTATGGAGATATTATAGTACCTAATGAAAAATATAATCCAGTTAAGTATATTCTTAATCCAAATTATGACCCTAGAGAATGGTTAGATGACGAACATACTATGCCTAACTACAATAGAGATATTCATAGAGTTATCTTGAATAAAGATTTCGATAAGTACGAACTTGCTTGGAACGAATATTGTGTTGATGGTCTTAGTGGATTAGGAGATATAGTTAGAGATAGTGCCCTTTATACTGCTGTTACTAATGGAGAAATTAATTGTTCTCCTACATTACCTGAAATCTTTGACGATAATGCAGGAGCTATTGCTCCTCCTTCCGGTAATCATGCTAATAGAAAGATACTTAATTATCTTTGTCCTCCTGATTTATACTATTATTGTACTAATGGAAGCAATATGGTAGTTAATGGAGTATTTAGTGGTAGTGGTAGACCTAATGGAGACCCGACTTATGATTATTCTAATTATGGTGTTCGTGGTCGTATTGCTCCTAACTTGTTTAAGCCTATACGTAATGCCACTGACTTATCATTAACATTCTATCGTTGCCCGTTACTTCTTCCATATAAATGGAATAATAGTACTAATGGAGATATAGGTGAAATGTTCTCTAGTCAGATGTTTGCAGGAATGAATAAATTAGCTAATATCTCTAGTATGTTCTACTTTACCGTAATACCTGCTAATGTCATTATTCCAGTTGAGTTTGTAGTAGACTGTATTAATCTTCAAGATATATCACAATTATTCCTAGCTGCTGATTTCCAATCTACTGTTGCACAAGCACAACAAATAGACGATAATACATTTGCTAAGAATGTTAATCTAAAGAATATTAGTTATGCTTTTGCTAGTGGACAAAGTCAAGGAGATTGGACAGCTAGAAGTCCTAAGAAGATTAGTTCTACATTGTTTAATGCTAATAAACATAAACAACTCACTAATGTAACTGGGCTATTCTATAATGCAACTTCTACTACTGGTAGTGTACCGGAGTTTTGGAATTGGCTTAATGCTCTATCGGCAGCTAATAGAGCAAACGTATTCTATGCTATGCGTAAGGCTAATATTACTAACTCTACTAGTATTCCTAGTGGTTGGAGTACAGGTATGGTATAATAAAAAGTTGATAATAGTATTGTATAATTAAACAAAATTTAGTTTCTTGTAGCGTCCCCCATAAAGGAGTGAGTATTAACAGTAATCACATCTCTTTACGGGGGAAGGTTGCAAAGAGTAATTAATAATCATTTAAAAGTAATTATCATGGATAATCGTATTTATAACAGAGCTAATTCAGCTAATAGTTTACAAATATCTATAATGGGTAAAGTTGAAGCTGTTGCAGAGTTTTCTATTCCTAATGGAATGGGTGGTAAAGAACCATTCTTATTAAAGAATGTTACCGAAGACCCTATAACAGTTGAAGTAGTTCTTGCTGGTATGGACGAACCTATTACTACTGTTCTATATTCCGGTTGGAATGTTGAGTTAGTTAAACAAGTTAATAACGCTGAAGCTGATACATTACAATATGGGTACTAATACTGGTATAGGTATAGGTATCGGTATTCCTTTTAAAAATAATGCTCTTGGTGGAGATAGACCGTATCTTCCACCAGAGCTTAAAGCTCGACTTATTGGAGTTTGGGATAATTACGGTAAAAAGAATACTGATGCTGATAGGAATATTATTAAGAATAAGATTCCTAATGCAGGAGGAGATTTAGAGATTCTAAATGCTGCATATAAGTTAAATAGTGGATTTGGTAAGTATAAAGAAGATTTTACTAGTTGGAGAATATATCCAAATATAGAAGTTACTGATAACGTAATTACTACTAATGGAAATTTTAATTTAACTTGGTTTATATATAAGCACTCTAGTGAAAGTAAGATAAATGAAATGAATATAAAAGTTTCAGGTATTCCAAAAGGAGGAAAAATCTTATACCTTTATATTTCAGATGAAACAGCTAATTTGCCTATTGCATATACTATACCAAAAGATGGTATTTATCATTTACCAGAATCTAAGATTAATAATAATCGTGTTAGTGTAGGATTTACAGTAGAAAGTCGTTATGATTGGAATAATATAAGAATAGAGCAAATCCCCTCTTTCGAAGGCGCCTTCGTCACCGACGGAATCGACGACCTGATTACTTCCACCAAGACCGTACAGGAGATGGGTATTACTGACGAGATAACTGTCGTTAGTATGATTCATAAAATTTCATCAGATAATAATTGGACAAATCTAATAGGAGAATTAAAAGGAGATCATACATTTGTTGCTAATAGAGCCACAAATACTGATAAAACAGGAATATATGGATATACTTATAATTATGTAGGCGATGCTATTGTTATAAACAATATATTAGGCGATAAGAATGATTATATAGTTAGAACTTCCACATCTTTAGGTCTTGATAATAAGTATTATGTTACAGGTTTTAGAAGTGTTGGTATCATTCAAAATATATCTCAAGTAGCTTGGTATTGGACATTCATAGCTAATAGAGTTCTTACAACAGATGAAATCAACCAAGTAATCGCCTACTTCAACTTGGACAAGTATGTTAAACCTGATATTTACTACAATGTGAAGAAGCAAGGTCTTACTAACGATACTCCCGATGAAGATTGGTATCTTAAAGACTTTAGTGGTAATGGACGTGATATGATGTTATATAATTATGCTAGAACTCCAGAAAGTGGTATTAACGAAGAAGGAGGCTTGCAATCAGACGGAGTAGTTGATTATGGTCAGTTTGTAGGTGATTTGGGATTGAAGGATTACACTGTGGTTATTGATAGAGCATATAATAATCTTATTAATAATCAAGTGCCTTTAATAAGTTCTAATATAGTTGAAGATAAAACTCCATTTATAGTAGAACATTGGAATACTGGTTCTAATGCTATATCATTTAGTTATGGTGCATCACGTACTACTGATATTCCACTAGATATAAATAAAAAGATAGTATATCAGTCTACTTATTCATATATGGGATATGTTATATCTAAGGGAAATGCAATCTCCACAGGGAATGGTATTACATTAGGTAAATTTGGTAATGGAGTACAATATTCTGCTATATGTCTTTGGTCTTTAATGCTCTTCCCTTATAGTATGTCCGAGTTCTTGATAGAGCGTCAGTTGAAGAAGCACAAGCTGGGTA